>ENA-OWPB01000571-OWPB01000571.1-human-gut-metagenome-genome-assembly--contig:-NODE-571-length-45320-cov-5.316094_pt1 | contig 45320 bp, 40 predicted proteins | sample MGYA00248260_ERZ651838 | MGnify/ENA primary metagenome ERZ651838 (study PRJEB26924, sample SAMEA4378304) | human gut metagenome | biome: human gut; feature: human-associated habitat; material: faeces... | reverse complement strand
CCGCGACTAAAAGCACAAATATGGCTTATGAAGTTCACTGGCTTCGTCTGTAATTCACTTAATGAATTAAATAGTAACCCCTTGACATTTTGTTCTATTTTGTTTATAGTTAGGATACTTATACGACTGACGGAAGTAAGTGGAATGAACCACATGAAGTATAAGACTCTTATAGCCGACCGTCTGGGCAATTCTTGTCTGGATGCTGGCTTTTTTATTTCTGATAAGATAATATTCTATCCAATATCCCTGATAAGAAGTAACTTTAAATCGTTATTAAGTCATGTGCTAAAGAAGATGTTTTTCCAAACATGCTCTAAAGAGCGAAAAATAAAATTATAGTTGTATGCTTGTCATTATTGTACTTATATCAGTACATTTGTACGATTTGATAATATTTTATCAACGCTCTAAAACCCTTTATTTTAAAGGCTCTACAAGCATTTTTGTGTATATGTTCAAAAAAAAGAACACATAATATCAAAAAATTGTTTGACGATTGCCAAAAATCATGTTAATAATGTTGTTAGATGATTAAAACTTAAATAAGTTAAAACTAATCATAGTAAATCATCTGAACAATTTTGTTGATTTTTTAGCAAACATATTTCAAAACCTTGACTTAAGGATTTTTTAACAAACAGGGAGGTCAATTAAGATGTTACAAAAAGAACAATGGCAGGGATTTAATGGACGAATCTGGAGAGAAGAAATTAATTTAAGAGAGTTCATCCAGGATAACTACACTCCATATGATGGAGATGCTTCTTTCCTCGAAGGTCCTACCGAAGCTACTGACACACTGTGGGGCGAACTGCAGAAGCTGCAGAAAGCAGAGCGTGAAAAGGGTGGGGTTCTTGATATGGATACTGATATCGTATCAAGCCTTACTTCCCATAAACCGGGTTACATTTCTGAGTCTTTAAAAGAGAAAGAACAGATCGTAGGTCTTCAGACAGATAAACCTTTAAAACGTGCATTTATGCCATTTGGTGGTATCCGTACTGCTGAGGAAGCTTGTACAACTTATGGTTATACACCAAATCCAGAATTCCACAAGATTTTTACAGATTATCATAAGACGCATAATCAGGCAGTATTTGATTCTTATACTCCCGAAATGAAGAAAGCTCGTCACAACAAGATCATTACTGGTCTTCCAGATACTTACGGACGTGGACGTATCGTTGGTGACTACCGTCGTGTAGCTCTTTACGGTATTGACCTGTTAGTTGCTGACAAGCAGAAAGATTTCGCAAACTGCGGTGACGGAACGATGACAGATGACGTTATCCGTTTAAGAGAAGAAATCTCCATGCAGATTAAAGCATTAAAAGATATGAAAGTTATGGCTGAAAGCTATGGCTATGATATTTCCGAACCTGCTTCTAACGCAAAGGAAGCTGTTCAGTGGACGTATTTCGGATACCTTGCAGCAATCAAGACACAGAACGGTGCTGCTATGAGTATCGGACGTATCGCTACTTTCCTTGACATTTATATCAAACGTGATATGGATAAGGGAATCCTTACAGAGAAAGAAGCGCAGGAATTAATCGACCATATGACTATGAAGTTCCGTATGGTTAAGTTCGGACGTATCCCAGCTTACAACCAGCTCTTCTCCGGTGACCCTGTATGGGCAACACTTGAAGTTGGCGGACTTGGACAGGACGGTCGTTCCATGGTTACAAAAACTGACTACCGTTTCCTCCACACATTAGAAAATATGGGACCATCCCCAGAGCCAAACCTCACAGTACTTTACTCTGAGCGTCTTCCAAAAGCATTTAGAGATTACGCAGCTCATATTTCTATTACAACAAGTTCAATCCAGTATGAAAATGATGATGTAATGCGTCCAGTATGGGGCGATGATTACTCCATCTGCTGCTGTGTTTCTGCTACACAGACTGGTAAGGAAATGCAGTTCTTCGGTGCTCGCGCTAACCTTGCAAAATGTCTCCTTTACGCTATCAATGGTGGTGTGGATGAAAAGACCGAACAGCAGGTTGGACCGGAATATAAACCGATTACTTCCGAATATCTTGACTATGATGAAGTAATGCACAAATATGATATCATGATGGACTGGTTAGCAGGTTTATATGTAAATACATTAAATCTCATCCAGTACATGCATGACAAGTATTACTATGAATACGCTTTGATGGCCTTAATCGATACAAATGTACGTCGTACATTCGCTACAGGTATCGCAGGATTCTCACACGTAGTAGACTCCTTAAGTGCTATCAAATATGCAAAGGTTAAGACAGTTCGTAACGAAGAAGGACTCGTTGTAGATTATGAGACAACTGGCGACTTCCCTAAATATGGAAATGATGATGACCGCGCCGATGATATCGCTGTATGGTTACTTCAGACATTCATGAAGAAACTGGAGAAGTTCCATACTTATCGTGATTCTGAACCTACAACTTCTATCCTTACTATCACATCTAACGTAGTATATGGTAAGGCAACAGGTTCCCTTCCAGATGGAAGAAAAGCCGGTGAACCACTTTCCCCAGGAGCAAACCCAAGTTATGGCGCAGAGCAGAACGGTCTCTTAGCTTCCTTAAACTCTGTAGCTAAACTTCCTTATGAATGGGCATTAGATGGTATTTCCAATACGCAGACAATCAACCCTGATGCACTCGGTCATTCCGAAGAAGAACGTATTGGTAACTTAGTAAATGTTATGGATGGCTACTTCGCACAGGGTGCTCACCACTTAAACGTAAATGTATTTGGTGTTGAGAAACTGATTGATGCGATGGAACATCCGGAAAAAGAAGAATACGCAAACTTTACGATCCGTGTTTCAGGTTATGCAGTTAAATTCATCTCTCTGACAAAAGAACAGCAGTTAGATGTAATTGCCAGAACATGCCATGACAGAATGTAATAAAAATGCGATGGCTCTTGTTCATTCTACGGAGAGTTTTGGTTCGGTGGATGGGCCGGGAGTTCGTTTTATTGTTTTTTTGCAGGGTTGCCCTTTGCGGTGCCAGTTCTGTCACAATCCAGATACATGGAAAATGACAGAAGAAAATGGTGCGGTATGGAAAAGCGCAGATGCGCTGTTAAATCAGGCACTCCGCTATCGTCCTTACTGGAAAAATGGCGGAGGTATTACTGTCAGTGGTGGAGAGCCTCTTTTACAGATTGATTTTATGCTTGAGTTTTTTAAAAAAGCAAAAGAAAAAGGAATCCACACCGTTATTGATACTGCTGGAGGACCTTTTACAAGAGAAGAACCTTTCTTTTCTAAATTTCAGGAATTGATGAAATATACTGACCTGTTATTAGTGGATATCAAACACATTGATAACAAATACCACAAAGTTTTAACTGGTCGTAGCAATGAGAATATTCTTGATATGATTCGCTATCTTTCCGATATCAAAAAACCGATTTGGATTCGCCATGTCCTTGTCCCGGAACGAAGCGATAAAGATGAATATCTGACTAGATTAGCTGATTTCATTCACTCTCTTGATAATGTGGAAAAGGTAGAAATCCTGCCTTATCATACGATGGGTATTTATAAATGGAAAGAACTTGGATTAGAGTATCCACTGGAGGGAATTGAGCCACCAACAAAAGAACGAGTGGAGAACGCCAAGAAGATTCTTGCTATCTGATTTATCAATTTCTGATTTGTAAAGTTGATGACAAACGCAGCTGTGGAGATATTTATGGTCGGATTGCATCGATGACTTCTAACAGAGGGATTCTTCTAAGGTTGTATTTTGTTCCATTAATTTGCAGGATTTTTTGCAAGATTTAGAGAAACAGACGTTACAAAAATTTTTTTCCGGATTTTACAAAGAATATAGGAAAAAGAAACATAAAACATAGCCTATTTTGCGACTTTGTGCTGCGGAATTTTGACCATAGGAACTTGGGACTCCCTTCTCCTGCCTTAGCAGATCGAAAAAAGCTCCAGTGGAGGTTTTGAGGCCAAGTTCCTGCTTTACTGGGCAAAATGGAGCATTTAGCACAACGGAACAAAATAGGCTATGTTTTATGTTTCCTATCTAAATACTTCTAAAAAGCCGGCTACATTGCCCTAAACAACGGCGTCTGTTTAGCACTACAAATCAGAAATAAACAATCTCTACTTTTGTTTCCACTTCTTTCTTTTCTTCTATATCTCTTGAATTCGGACAACCATAAAGGCAAGGCATTGGACCATCGTCTTCTTTATATTTTTTCCTGATAACACGAAATTCTCTCTCTTCCATTTCACATACATGTAAACTACTACCCGGCCACCACTCACTTGGACCAGGATTATGTGGCCAATCTATAACTTTTAGATAATACTCTTTATATATATTCTTTTTATATCCCCAATAATCTTCTAATAAATCTATTAACTCTTTTTCCGTATCATATTCACACAGCATTACATTATAGTTTCCCAGTGGATTGCCTTCTTCATCTTCTAAATGAACAAGCACTTTATATTTTTGTTCGCAGTTTGCATAGTCTTTTTGTTTTATTCTTATTTCTTCCCATGTTTCTTCATGGTCTGTTCTTTTCTCACCATATTCTTTTCTGACAGCATTCCACTCAGCACTGTAGAGCTCACATACATGGAAATCTTCTTTTGTCTCATATGCACTATCTAAAGAATGACATGGCCAATCTTGTATCTCTAAATGATATTTTTTAGGGGCACGATGATTTTCTTTATATCCCAGATAATCCTCTAACAAATTTAGCAATTCCTGTTTTGTGGCATATCCGTGCAGCGTCATGTTATAACTTCCTAATAGATTACCCTCCTCATCTTCGACATGAATAAGAAGTCTAAACAATTGTTCACAGTTTTCAAAGCCTTTTCGTTTTAATTTCTTTATAGTTATCTCTGTTTGTGTTTCTTCGTGATCTGGTTTTTTCTCCCCGCATTCAGGACAATATTTAAACTCTTCTTTGTTTTGTCTTCCACAAATACTACATATCCATTCCTTATTATTCCAGCTAGATTCCGTTAATCTTTGTGTATATTCTTCCATTATTGCACCCCCTGACTTTATAATACTATTTTACCAAATTCCATCTTGCTATTTGTTGTTCGGCCTCTAAAAAAATAATATCGACTGAACAAAATTCTGTGTCCCAATAAGAAGCAATCTGTCGCTTTTGAGCATTTAAAATAGTGGTCGTTTTGTATGTATCTATATGCTCGCTTAAATATTTATGCAGGCCCATATCTGGAATACTCATTATCGTCCTTAAATTACCCGGATGACTATGTATTGTTCCTACTAACTGTAATTCTGAAGAAAAAAGCTGAAGTTCCTCATCACAATTTTCTCTCGCTTTATTCATTATTTTCAATTCTTCCTGAAGCTTATTATAAGAATTATTAGAAAATACTGCTTTATCCGAAGACCTCGTATCTAATTCTATTGGAACAATAAATTCTACTAATACTATATTATCATTTATAACATGTCCTGCCAATCCCGCCATAAGTTCCTCCATATTTCTTGGATGCTTTTTTCCAAAATGAAAATAATAAAAAAGTTCCTCGGATGCATTTGGAGAAAAATACACACATTGATCTGTTTGTGATTTCGAACTAATTTTTATTCCTATCATTCTGTCTTTGACCTGACTTTTTATTTTTTTAATCAATTCCATCGGAAGCTCTTTTGAACAAAAAACATCCTCCATATAATCTTTTATACAAAAAGAAGGTTCTTTTTTCTCAAAATCCCATGTATGTAAGCTGTCTCCATGACAAAATTTCCAATCTTTACAAGTTTTACATTTCTTACTTTGACATCTTGTTTCTGAACGAAAAAATTCAAATTTATTTTCCCATACCTCTACAAAATTATCTTTCTGTATATTTCCTTGAATTAATTCTTTCCTTCTCTCCACATTCGGGCAAACAAAAATATCTCCATCCGCTAATATCGATGCTACACTTTTGCCCGTTTCACAAGAAAAAGGATTCGCTCTGTATTTATTATCATTTTTCCCAAGATAATGACTACAGCTAGTAATTATCCGCAATTCTGTATCAAATCTGTGCCTGTCAAGAAAGGTGCAATATTGCTGAAACTCTCTTTTTCCCAAAAGTAATTCCTGGTTTTCTTTGGCTCTTCCTATGCTATCTGCGACTGCAACTCTCCAGGAATCAATCCCGAATGACTTTATCATAGAATACATTTCTTCTAATTGTTCAATATTATAATGATTTACCACTGTCGTAACCTCTATCTGATTCAAAAACGCAGCTTGCTTTAAATCTTTTATAGCCTGAACAGTTTTCTGAAACCCATTTTCTATCTTTCTTAACCGATTATGTGTTTCTTCCATCCCATCTAAACTTATAGATATTGTCTTCATTCCAGTTTGCTTCATTTTCTGTATAATGCATTTATCAATAAGCGAACCATTAGAAACCATTCCCCAGGGAAATCCCATAGCAGATGCTTTTGCCATCACTTCAAACAAGTCTTTTCTCAAAATCGGTTCCCCTCCAGTTACATTAATCATAATGCTTCCTGGATTATATACATCCGCAATATCCTCAAACACTTTTTCAATTTTCTTGCCTGAAATCTCATTACAGCTCACTTCCCCACAACGGCTTCCGCAAAATTCGCAAAAGGCATTGCACCGTAATGTTACCTCCCAAAATAGTGTTTTTAAACGATATTCTTTCTCTTTCATATACCTCTCCTTTTTGATAAAAATTTTGATTTGCCGCAGACAAGAAAGACGCCCACAGGGAATACGATATTCTCTGAGGGCGTCAGTTTTGCCAATTCAGCAAATCAGAAATTCTAGAGCGTGTTTGAAAAATGCTTTCTGCAAGATGTGCATCACAATTTGCGGGAGATTTCGCCTGAATGAAGGCGGCGTAGCGGGCTACGGCAACCGAATGAAGGCAAAATATACCGTAAATTGGGGTGTGCATCTTGCTGGAATGATTTTTCAAACATGCTCTAGGCTTTTCCAAATTCAGAGAGTACAAGTCCTTCGTTTCTTTCTAAGGTCATTCCCACACTCCAGCTATTTATAAACAGTAACAATGGGCGTCCCTTTAAGTCCTTAATCTTCTTCATATCCGATGTTCCACGAAGATTTTCAAGGTCAATCTCTGTATTTTCAATCCAGCGGATATATTCGTATGGAAGTTTTTCAAGGCGGATTTCTACATTGTATTCATGCTGCAGGCGATAATTTAATACATCAAACTGCAAAGTTCCTACTACGCCTACGATGACTTCTTCCATTCCGGTATTAAATTCCTGGAAAATCTGGATAGCACCTTCCTGTGCGATTTCGTTGATTCCTTTGATGAACTGTTTACGTTTCATCGTATTTACCTGACGCACTCTTGCGAAATGTTCTGGTGCGAAGGTTGGGATTCCTTCATAGGCAAACTTCTTCGGTGATGTTGTGATGGTATCTCCAATGGAGAAAATACCCGGATCGAAAATTCCAATAATATCTCCGGCGTATGCTTTATCGATCATCTTCCTCTCACTTGCCATCATCTGCTGTGGCTGGGAAAGACGTACCTTTTTATCTCCCTGTACATGGAAAGCATCCATTCCTGCCTCGAATTCTCCGGAACAGATTCTCATAAAAGCGATTCTGTCACGGTGTGATTTATTCATGTTTGCCTGAATCTTAAATACAAAGGCTGAGAAATCTTTTTCTTCAATTGGATCAATAACTCCCTGATCAGAAGTTCTTGGCAGTGGAGAGGAAGTCATTTTCAGGAAATAATTTAAGAAGTTCTCCACGCCAAAGTTCATGAGAGCAGAACCAAAGAATACCGGTGAGAGTTCTCCTGCATCTACTAATTCCTGATCAAATTCTGCACTGGCTCCATCTAAAAGCTCGATTTCCTCTTCTAATACGGCTTTTGCATCATCAGTTACATACTTACTGATTTCAGGGTCATCTAAGGCAATTTCTTTCATTGTTCCCATCTTGGTACCCTTCATTGTGTCTTCAAACAGATCAATCTTCTGACTTTTTCTGTCGTATACACCTGCGAACTGCTTACCAGAACCGATTGGCCAGTTCACCGGACAGGTAGGAATTCCAAGTTCTTTTTCGATTTCATCTAAAAGATCAAAAATATCTCTTGCCTCACGGTCCATTTTGTTGATAAATGTAAATACCGGGATATGTCTCATCGCACAAACTTTGAAAAGCTTTCTTGTCTGTGCCTCCACACCTTTTGAAGCATCAATTACCATTACAGCCGAGTCCGCTGCCATTAAAGTACGGTACGTATCTTCCGAGAAGTCCTGATGTCCTGGTGTATCCAGAATGTTAATACAGCATCCGCCATACTCAAACTGTAATACAGAAGAAGTAACGGAAATACCTCTCTCTTTCTCAATATCCATCCAGTCAGATACTGCATGTTTCGCTGTTGCCTTTCCCTTAACGGAACCTGCCTGATTAATCGCTCCTCCATATAAAAGGAACTTCTCTGTTAATGTTGTTTTACCGGCATCCGGATGCGAAATGATCGCAAAGGTCCGTCGTTTTTTAATTTCATCTATTCTGCTCATTTTTTTCTCCTTGTTTTTTATGCTCCTATACGATAACTTTTATTATCCTGAAGCATTCCGCAATCGATTTACTCGGAAGCTCCATTTAATTTCCTAATTATCTATTTTTAATCTCTCTTTACTCTATGTTGCCTGATTTTTCTATTTCAAGTCAAACAGTACCTATTATCGTATAAAACCATCATTTTCGCAAGTATATCTTTTATTTTTGTTACATATTTCAGATTACATCCTTCTGCGTCCCGTAATTTTTCTATTTTAAGCAAAAAAAGCGAGTATCAATACCCGCTTTAAAATCAAGCTGCTCTATCAAATTCCTTCATATACTTTATCACAACAAATATGCATAACAATGCCGCCACTACTGCTATCACGCCACCAACCATTCCGATATAGGAAATGGACAGATGGGTACAAATACTTCCTCCTATCCATGTTCCGCTTCCGATTCCAAGATTATAGATTCCGGAATAGATTGCCATTGCTACAGAAGAAGCCGCTGATGGTGCATAAGTAATAATTTCTGACTGAAAGGTTATATTAAATGCCATACCCCAGAATGCACATAATAAAACAACCGCCATATGTACTTTTGATATCGGATATAATAAATCGAACGGAACTTTTCTGACACCACACTGACCGCTGCCGGAGAAGCAATTGACCAGAATACCGAATGCGTACAAGCTACACCGATACGTGATATCATTAACATTCCATACGAAGCAGAAAAAGCGGACAACATCTGGAAAATTCCAAAAAGTGCAATCGTTCCTAACAAAAGTCTTTTAAAATCAATCTTATTCAACAAAAGCATCAACGGCAGAGACAGTAACATAACAATCCATGAATATACTGTAATCAGTACCCCTGCATGTGCTTCTGTAATATGAAAGTTGTCGGCAATATCTGTCAACAAACCAATTGGCATAAACTATGATGTGTTAAATATGAATGCTGAGACTGTGATGCCAAGCAGTGTCAGCCATTCTTTAAGTGTCATCTTACTTTGCATAATAATTCCTTTCTAAATAGTAATTTGCCGCAGCCAAAGACAGTCTTCTGAAAGATAAATAAAGCATATTTGTGGCCTCGGAACAAGGTTTGAACATTCGCGCGTCCAAGCGAACATTCAAACCACAGCGACTAAAGTCACAAATATGCTTTATTTATCTTTCAGAGGACATCTCCTCTTGCCTGTAGTAAATATTATTTATTCTGCAGAGCCTTTGTTACCAAAGCAGCGATTTCATCCACCTTCCACGCTGGCTGTGTAGATGCAGAAATCTTATTGCCTCTCTCCCAGATTCCCTGAGCAGATGCAGATTCTTTTGGTTTATACTCTTCGCTGTCATCTTTCCATGCTGGCTGTGTGGAACTGGATACTGTTGTTGGCTTTGGCAATGGTTTGTTATAGAACTCAAGGTTCTCTGTTAATTCTTTCTTTACCAGAGCTGTGATCGCATCAAGATTCCATACTTTCTTTGTCTCAGCAGAAAGTCCGCCTGGTGTATCTGTCACATCCCATGCGCCCTGTGTACCTGCTGCCGGTTTACGAGGAGCTTCGTCTTCGTCTTTCTTCCATGCTGGCTGTGTAGAACTGGAAATTGTTGTTGGTGCAGGAATTGGCTTATTAGAAAATGCAACTTTTACGTTGCTGGCTTCTAATGCCTTTGTTACAAGTGCTGCGATTTCCTGTACATTCCATTTCTCCTTTGCTAAAGAAGAAACACCGCCCGGTGTATTTGTGCTGTCCCATGCTCCCTGTGTTGCTGCAGATGCTTTCGGAGCCATGTCTTTTGACCAGGATGCTGAAGTTGCTGTAGAAGCTTTTGTTGGCTTTGGACGTGCAACATTAGAAAATGCTAACTGGTTCTCTTTGAGAATCTCCATTACCTGGCTATGAATCAGCTCCTGTCTCTTGTTATCTATCATGTCTTTCTACCCCTTTCCCAATATGTATACTTTGGTTTTCTGGTTATGGTGACATCCTCCCCACCTATAGAGGTCGGTTCTCGTTCGATAGCACCGTTGTGCTAAGCATAAGCGAGCTACCCCCGTGTTGTCTCACGGTTGTGTTATGTTATATAAACTGCGGCTATTCAAAGCAAAAAATAAGCATCGCAAATGCGATTCCATGAATTATTTCTGAATAGTCATATTTATTTTATTATAGCACTAATCTAAAGAGAGGATATATGAAAATTGCTGTCTTATTACTGAAATATATTGACTCTTTGCACAGCAGTTTCTTTGATAGTATTACTTATTGCGAACTTACAGTATATTTCCATTATTTGTCTTTTTCTGATAACAAATCTATGATTTCCTCTCGGATTAAATAATGTTCTGCTGTCTCCTTGCCTTCTATAATATCCTCTGCCAGTTTTGCCTTCTTTCCCTGCAAATGAATAATTTTTTCTTCTATCGTATCCTTGGTAACTAATTTGAGGACATTCACTACATTTTTTGCCCGATACGATGTGTTCTGTCTGTAGCCTAATTCTGTGCTGCTACATTCCACCGAGAACAGAAGTATTTCTCATACTTTTACTCTGAACTTTTTCACTGTGATAGCAAAATTATTGTTCTTTAAAGAAATGATAATTCTTCTGCAGTGGCGTCTGCCTTGCCTGTGGCAAATCAGAATATATTATCGCTTGATTCCCCACAATTTTCTTACTTTCATACATTGCCGCATCCGCCTCATGATATAGCGTATCAAAAGTTGCTCCATCTTTATCTGAACATAAAGAAGCTCCCAGACTCACATTAATTTTCTCTCCCTGCATTTCCGGTATGGAAATCTTATCTATTTGCGTAAATAAACGTTTGAAAAATGATTCCGCTTGTGCTTTATCTGGCATTCCTGGAAGATACATCGCAAATTCATCGCCTCCAAGCCGCATGACAATATCATTCTCACGGCAGGCTCGCTGAAGGACTGCTGCAAGCTTAATGAGAACGGTATCTCCAACGGCATGTCCATATGTGTCATTGATTTTTTTGAATTTATCACAGTCTAAAAGGCAGAACAGGCCACCTTTCTTTTTTTCAAGGAATTCTGTAATCTTTCGCTCCCCGCTTCCACGGTTATTAATACCGGTCATAGAATCTGTTTCGGAAAGATACAGCAGCTTTTTCTCCCGGCGTTTCTGTTCGTCAATAACTTCCACGCAGTAAAGAACGTGCCACAGACGGCCTTTTTCATCGCTGTCTACTTTGATAAAGCGCTCGCGGCACCATCCGGAAACTGTACCTATAAATTCATGAACGATTGTGTTTGTTTCCATTAATCGTCTGTCTAATGTTGATAAGTCCACAAACTCCAGTACACTTGATAAATACATTTCTGTACAGAAGTATTTCATAGTTGTATATATTCTTTTTGAAAAATTCTCCTGATCAAGCTCTTCACATTCTTTTTCTACATGTTTTACATTTTTTATCTGCTCATACTTTCCTGTTTTTATATCAATTAAATGCATACATAAATAAATCTCAGAAAGTGCTGAGTAGCTGCTCATACTTGCGTTATATTGCTCTTTTTGAAATGTATTTCTTATTTTTAAAAGAGAAATCAGCATGGTTCCGATCATATCTAAAAACATTGTTAATGCATTGTAATCTACAGCCGGTGGATTATCTACACCGAAAAATCCCTTTATCTGCCCTTTATGGCGTAATGGGCTGACAACTACTTTACAAACATTCTGGTACTTGAGCATATTGTAAGATACCTGATGTACTCCTTTTAATTCTTCAACATTAGAAATAATAACACTTTTTCCCTCATCAAAAGTATCATACCACCAATCAATTACTTCCATATTCACACCCTGCAAATGCTCAATCTGCGGAGTAATTCTTTCTGCACACCATTCATAAGTATTATTTGTTACATGATGCTCCTCGTCATCCTCAAAAATATAAATTCTGTCAGATCCGATATGTTTTCCAAAAAAACTGATAAATTCATTAATTTGTCCCTCGGGAGTATCGTATTCAAGTGCTGAACGCAGTGCCTCATTAATAATTGTTTCGTATTTCTTGATTGACTTCATATATTCCGCCCCTCCCATGATACTTTTGTAAATATTTTTTCTTGATCTACATATATCTTTTCTTAGGTATGCCTGCCAGAAAATCTTTTAAGAATATTCTTGTTCAATTCCTCTGTTTTATCATAAGATATGTCTATAGCAATTAAAAATACTACTATAATTAAAAAGACAAAAAACAATATATCCTATCATATTTTCTGGATAATTTTTCATTCTTATCTTATTTTCTCTATAAAGGTCCTAACAATATAGTATAAAAAACTATTTACCTAAAGTATATTTAAAAAATGCTTTCCAGTCTTTTTTAATGCAGACACTCTCTATTTATAGCAAAATTATTCATCTACTCTTTTCAAAGCACACACACTCTCCACATGAACCGAGTGGCTGAACTGATCTACCACAGATACCTTCTCCAAGGTATATTTTTCCTCACACAGCATCTTTAAATCTCTCGCTAATGTTGCTGGGTCGCAGCTTACATAGACAATGCGCTCTGGTGCCATATCGAGCATTGTATTTAAGAGCGTCGCGTCACAGCCCTTTCTTGGTGGATCAACAACGATGACATCTGGATGAATTCCAGTCTTTTCATACTGTGCAGGTACGACTTCTTCTGCCTTTCCAACGAAAAATTCAACATTATCCATGTGATTTAATGCGGCATTTCTCTTGGCATCATCGATGGCTTCTTTAATGATTTCTACACCGTAAACCTGCTTTGCTTTCTGCGCCAAAAAGAGGGAAATGGTTCCGATTCCGCAGTATAAATCCCACACAAGTTCCTGCCCTTTCAGCTCTGCGTACTCTAATGCTTTAGAATAAAGAACCTTTGTCTGCTGTGGATTTACCTGATAGAAAGAAAGCGGCCCAATCTGATATTTAATATTACCGATATAATCTTCAATATAATCCTGACCCCATACAGTCTCACAGCAAAGTCCCAAAATTTTATTTGTCTTATCAGTATTCGTGTTTACGATAATACTTGTCATTCCCTCGATTGTTTTTAAGTCATCTACAAGTTTATCAATATGTTTCAACTGCTTTTTCGTACCATTTACAATAAGACATACCATAATCTCGCCAGTAGTAAATCCTACGCGGGTTAAAATATGGCGCACCAAGCCGCTGTGATTTTTCTCATCATATGCAGAGATCTTATTTTCTTTCATATAAGTAAGAACTTTTTCAACTATCGGGTGAGTTACTTCTGCCTGAATCGCACAATTTGTATTGGCCACAATTGAGTGGGTACGGCCCGCATAAAATCCGGCAACAAGATTCCCCTCTTTGTCATAACCGACAGGAAACTGTGCCTTATTGCGGTAATGCCACGGGTCTTCCATTCCGTATACGGATTCCATCTTCTGCTCAATATCTTCTTTTTCAAAACCGCCGATACGCGTCAGGCAGCCTTCCACAAGACTCTTTTTAAAAGAAAGCTGTTTCTCATAAGAGATCTGCTGTAACTTACAACCGCCACACTGTCTTGCGACCGGACATGGCGGGGTCACTCTGTCTTTTGATGGTGTTACGATTTCTACCAGACGGGCATAACCGTAATTCTTTTTTAACTTTGTTATGGAAACTCTCACTTCATCACCGATTACAGTATCTTTAACAAAGAAAGGAAAGCCCTGGTACTTGCCAAGACCTTCCCCTTCTTTTGTAAAATCTTCGATTGTAAGTGAAATTTCCTGATTCTTTTTCAAATTCAACTTCTGTTCTGATTTCACTTTATTATTCAATCCTTTTCTCCTAAATGACTTGTCGCTCTGATATTGCTTTCAAATAATTTATTGTAACCTTTCCACTCACCGCTCTGACGGCTCTCTTCTGCAAGTGCTTCAATAAACGTCTCCATCTTTGCATCAGTATTATCTGCAAAATTAAGAGCTAATGCCTCAATTAATGCCGGCTTCTTAGGGGAACCGTATTCTAGCTCACCGTGATGTGCTAAGATACAGTGCTTTAATTCATTCGCCAGCTTTGCTGGGAAACCATTAATATTTCTAATCTTCTCATCAATCATCATCGTTCCCATCACGATATGGCCGACCAGCTGCCCGACATCTGTATAATCGTTCTCCGGGAAATCAGAAAGCTCATCAATCTTTCCGATATCATGACAGATTGCTGCTGTAATAAGTAAATCTTTATTTAAAACCGGATACTGCGTACAATAAAAATCACACAGTTTCGTTACGCTTAATGTATGCTCTAACAGACCGCCCATAAATCCATGATGTACTCTTTTCGCTGCGGAATGTGCCTTGAACTTGGCTGCAAATTCCTTATCTCCAAAAAAAGCAACTAACAGCTGTCTTAAATAAATGTTCTGTACATGATTCACATAGGAAGATAATTCCTTAAACATTCCGTCAATACTCTTGCTGGAACATGGGATATAATCCTCCATTGCAAATTCGCCCTCTCTGGCTTTACGCAGTCTTCTGACATTGAGCTGCGGACTGCCCTGAAAGCTTGTGACATTACCCTCTACACGGATGTAATCCATCTGTTCAAAATTCTCGATTCCATTATTCAAATCCCAGATTTTTGTGTCAATGACACCAGTCTTATCCTGCAAAATCATGGAATAATAAGTCTTTCCCGCTTTTGTCTTCGCAATATTTTTTACTTTACAAAGGTACACTTCAGAGACATTATCTCCTTCTCTGAGTTCATTAATATAACGCATATACGTTTCCTTTCTAATCCATCTCTTTAATTACTTCACATATTATAGCTTAAATTTAATAGGCTGACAACCAAGAAAATGCTCTATTTCGCAGATTTTTCCGCATTTTTAAAGGCTTTACGCCCCGTCTTCATTGACAAATGAAGTATTTCATGTCACAATTACTTTTGCATTAAATTAAGGAAAGGAATAGTCCGGCACAGTATCGGACTGTAGGTAAGCATTATGATTAGAAAACACATTATTGCACACGGCCGCGTACAGGGCGTTGGTCTTCGCTTTACAGTAACCGGTTTTGCAAAAAAGTACAATGTGACGGGTTGGGTCCGCAATCTCTATGATGGTACGGTAGAGATGGAAGTCCAGGGACTAGACCACCGTGTGGAACTCTTTTTACAGGAGTTATCCTCTGATCGGCCAGGTGGGAATCGCTTCATCCGCATTGACAAATTGGACATTACAAATATTCCTTCTGTAAATGTAGCAGATGAAAAGGGCTTTCGGGCTCGCTACTAACAAGTTAATCTAATATTATCAATATATGAAAATCTTATTCAATCATAACTTACGCAGTAAAACTATGTACAAACTATATACTATCTGGATTATTTCTCTTTACATAGCTCTGCAATATGTTTTCCTGCATAATGCATCCATCACAAATTAAGATGCATATCAAGATTGAACTTAAATTTTTGAGAGGATTTTATTTATGAATACAAAGGCACTAATCACATTAGAATATGATAAAATCATTAAAAAGCTGGAGACTTTTGCTTCTTCGACCATGGGAAAGGCACTCTGTAAAGACCTGCTTCCCTCCTCTGATTACGAAGAAATCTTGTCAGCACAGACAGAAACAAAAGATGCACTGACCCGGCTTTATAAGACGGGTTATCTTTCTTTTCAGGGACTTTCTGATATCCGTCCACATTTAAGATTATTAGAAATTGATTCCACATTAAATACAAAGGAGCTTCTCGACATTGCCCGTCTTCTTTCTATTACAGCACAGGCTGTAGAATACGGCGATACGGAAGATGACATAATGGCATATGACTCCTTAAACAGCTATTTTGGAGAACTTGATTCATTAGAATTCCTTTACCAGAGAATTACACAGTGTATTTTATCTGAGGATGAGATCAGTGATGATGCCTCTTCCGCATTAAAAGACATTCGCCGCGAAATCAAACAGACAAATATCTCCATCCACAATAAGCTGACTTCTGTTATCAACTCACAAAATAACAAGACAATGCTTCAGGATGCGCTGATTACCGTCCGTAATGGCCGTTACTGTGTTCCTGTAAAAACAGAATATCGTAACGCCTTTCCGGGTATGATTCACGATCAGTCTTCTTCCGGTTCTACACTTTTCATCGAGCCGATGGCCGTTGTCCAGTTAAACAACCATTTGAAAGAATTAGATATTAAAGAAAAAATGGAAATCGAAAAGATTCTCCAGTCTTTAAGCGCACAGGCCGCTTCCTGCAGCCGTGAATTAGAGGAAAATCAGAAGATTCTGACAAAGCTTGATTTCATTTTCGCAAAGGCAAAATATGCAAAAGAATATCAGGGAACCGAACCGATTTTCAATACAGACGGAATTGTAGATATCAAGCAGGGCCGTCATCCATTACTTGACCCGAAAAAAGTCGTTCCAATCCATATTTATATTGGCGAGGACTTTAATATGCTTCTGCTCACCGGACCAAATACTGGTGGTAAGACCGTTTCCTTAAAAACAGTCGGTCTCTTCCAGCTTATGGGACAGGCAGGACTCCACATTCCTGCATTTCAGGGTTCCCTCCTTGCTGTATTTTCTGATATTTTTGCAGATATCGGAGATGAGCAGAGTATTGAGATGAACTTATCCACATTTTCATCTCATATGACGAACCTTGTCCACATTTTAGACGAAGCTGACCCCAATTCTCTCGTTTTACTCGATGAGTTATGTGGAGGAACTGACCCGACAGAAGGTGCGGCGCTTGCCATTGCCATCTTAGATGACCTGCATACAGGAAAGATTCGTACAGTTGCAACAACACATTACGCTGAGCTAAAAATGTACGCAATGGACACACCTGGCGTAGAGAATGCCTGCTGCGAATTCGACCTTGAGACTCTTTCTCCAACTTACCGCCTTTTAATCGGTATTCCTGGAAAAAGTAATGCCTTCTCCATCAGTGAACGTCTTGGCCTGCCAGACTACATTATCGAACAGGCACGCTCCCAGATTGATGCGACTGCCATTGACTTTGAAAACATGCTCTCTGAATTAGAGAAAAACAAAGCTGAAATTGAAAAAGAACAGTCTGAACTTTACAAGACAAAACAGGAAATTGAGAACTTAAAGAACAGCCTGAAAGAAAAACAGGATGACATTAAAGAAAAACGAGACAAGATGCTCCGTGATGCCCGCGAGGAAGCACGAAACATTCTCGAAGAAGCCAAGGAAGTTGCTGATGAATCCATTCGTAAATATCACGCATGGGGACAGCATCCAAAGCAGAACAACATGAAAAAAATGGAAGCACAGAGAAGTGATCTCCGAGGCCGCATGAGTAAGCTTGACAAAAAGCTCGCCTATAAGGCAAAGAAGTCTTCCACTATCTCCGATCCTTCTGACTTCAAAGTAGGCGATTCTGTATTTGTAACAACACTTTCCTTAAATGGAACTGTAAAAGAAGCTGCCAACAAGGATGGAGACCTTGTAATCCAGATGGGCTTCTTAAGTTCTGTAGTAAACTACAAAAACTTAGAACTTCTCGCTCCAGAAAAAGCACCGAAACCACAGCATCAGCCAAAAGACCGCTACAGTATCAATAAGGCTGCAACAATCAATCCGGAAATCAACCTTCTCGGAAATACTGTGGATGAGGCAATCGCCCGCCTTGAAAAATACCTCGATGATGCTATGATCGCCGGACTTACTTCTGTCCGAGTTGTTCACGGAAAAGGAACTGGCGCCTTACGAAAAGGTATCCACGAGTATCTCCGTAAACTGAAGTTTGTGAAGACCTATAAGCTTGCAGAATTCGGCGAAGGGGATGCCGGGGTAACAATCGTAACTTTTAAGTAAATACTAGTTTTTAGAACTAAACAGACGCCGCTACAAAGAAAATTGCAGGCAGTTGCTCAAAAAAACAAAGAGAAGGAGTATTCTAAGCTTGATTTTGTTCCGTTGCGCTAAACGTTCCATTCTGCCTGATAAAACAACCTTGCTCGAAAACGAGCTCGCAAGGTTACAGTCAGGATTCCACAGCGCAAAGTCACAAAATTCAAGCTTAGAATACTCCTTCTCTTTGCTTTCTTTTGAGCAATCCGATAAAGGATATATATGTAGCGGCTGGCTACTTCAAGTCCTACTAGTCAGTTGAAAGACAGCTCCCCAAAAAAGCCCATAGCCTATATTTGTGGTCTTAGCGAAGATTAAATGCGAACCTTTAAGGAATATTTAAACCACAGCGATAGAGTCACAAATATAGGCTATGGGCTCTTGGGGGGGAGCGTCTCCCTTGCCTGCGGCAACTCAGATTTACCATTCGTATTTGTGGAGTTGTCCTTCAAGCTCTAATTCTTTGAACCCCTGCTGTCTCAGTGCTTCATACAAAACAATTGCTACAGAGTTTCCAAGATTCAGTGAACGGATATGATCGAGCATTGGGATACGAACAGCGGTTTCTTTATGTTCGAGTAAGATTTCTTCCGGGATTCCGGCGCTTTCTTTTCCGAACATGATGTAGCAGCCGTCTTCATATTCTACATCTGTGTAAGTTTGTTTTGACTTTGTGGTTGCCATATAGATTTTTGCTCCTGGATTCTTTGCAAGGAAGTCCTCGAAGTTCACATATGTACGGACATCTAATTTATCCCAGTAGTCAAGTCCGGCACGTTTGAGCATTTTGTCGTTGATTTTAAAGCCAAGTGGCTCGATTAAATGAAGAACACTCCCTGTTGCTACGCAGGTTCTTCCGATATTTCCAGTGTTGGCCGGCATTTCCGGCTCATGTAATACGATGTTTACCATAATTTATTCCTCGATATTTCTTATTTACTACTATTACAGATTTTTCTCTTTACGTAATCTTTCCACAAAGTTAGCCAGACGACCTAAGGCCTCTTTTAATTCTTCGATAGAATAAGCATAGGATACTCGAAGGAATCCTTCTCCGCAGTCTCCAAATGCTGTTCCCGGAATGATGGCTACTTTTTCTTCGCGTAAGAAGCGGTTTGCAAATTCATCGGAGGTCATGCCAAATTCTTTGATGCATGGGAATATGTAAAATGCGCCTTCTGGCTCGAAACATTTCAATCCCATTTCGGAGAAGAGTTCTAAAACAAATCGACGGCGCTGATTATATGCATTTCGCATAATCTGAACGTCTTCCTCCCCGTTTGTCATTGCTTCGATTGCTGCGTACTGGCTTGTTGTCGGTGCTGCCATAATCGCAAACTGATGAATCTTTAATATTTGCTGCATGATAAGTTCCGGACCCGTGGCAAATCCCATTCTCCATCCGGTCATGGCAAAGGATTTACTGAATCCATTGATGATAATCGTTCTGTCTCTCATTCCTGGAAGAGAAGCGATAGAACAGTGATCCTGTCCATAAGTAAGTTCTGCATAAATTTCATCAGAAATGACATACAGATCTTTTTCTTTTACGATTTCGGCGATTGGCTCTAAGTCTTCACGGGTCATAATCGCACCTGTCGGATTGTTTGGATAGGATAAAATCAGAATCTTTGTCTTATCGGTAATTGCTGCAAGTAATTCTTCTGGCTTTAACTTAAAGTGATTCTCTTCTTTTAAGTCAATTGTTACAGGCACACCGTCCGCTAACTTCACGCATGGGAGATAAGAGACGAAAGCTGGCTCTGGCAAAATGACTTCGTCTCCCGGATTCAGCATTGCACGAAGAGCAAGATCAATTCCCTCACTTCCACCGACAGTCACAACGATTTCATGTGCAGGATCGTAAGTAAGTTCATATTTACGATACATGTAGTGTGCGATTGCTTTTCGAAGTTCTAATAATCCGGCATTGGATGTATAGAAAGTACGTCCTTTTTCTAAGGAATAGATACCTTCCTCACGGATATGCCACGGAGTATCAAAGTCCGGCTCACCTACACCAAGGGAAATAGCATCTGGCATTTCCTGTACTAAATCAAAAAATTTACGGATTCCTGAAGGTTTCATCTGTACTACTTTATCGGATAAAGGGTTTCTCATGGTGTCACCTTCATTCTGTTTGCCGGCTCTTTATCTATAAGAATCATACCGTGATCTTTATATTTTTTCAGGACGAAATGTGTTGCTGTACCGGCAACTGCTTCTAATGTAGAAAGCTTTGTGGAGACAAACATGGAGACTTCTTTTAAAGTTTTACCCTCTAAAAAGATAGCAAAATCAAAAGCTCCAGACATCAGATAAATGGACTTTACTTCCGGGTAGTTTGTGATTCTCTCTGCCAGCTTTTCAAATCCCTGTCCTCTCTGTGGGGTAACACGCACTTCGATAAATGCTGTTACTTTCTCTGTGTCTGTTTTATCCCAGTTAATAAGGGTAGGATATCCGCAGATGATTCCCTCATTCTCCATTTTTTCGATTTCTTCTAATACAACACTCTCATCGGTTCCAAGCATAATTGCCAGGTCGTGTAAATCTATTCTGCTGTTATTTTCCAGCATTCGTAAAATTTCATGACGCATAATTTTTCTCCTTTATCTAATTTACTTTATAATACTCATCCATCTTCGGCGGCTCTAAGAAACGAGCCTCATCATCATAGCGAATCAGTCTGTCATTTCCTACGGTCGTCTGCCCGATCACTGCCGCCTGCACTCCGGCATTTTTCAACTGCTCGACAATTCTGGCTCCATTTGCACAGGCAAGAAGCAATGTTCCGCCGGACCGAAGCATATATGGATTTAAATTAAAATATTCGCATACTTCTATCGTATGCTGCTTGATCGGTATATTTTTAAGATCAATAGACAGCCCGACATTGGCTGCCGCTGCCATTTCCCAGAGTGCGGCAAAAATACCGCCTTCCCGCACATCATGTACAGAAACAACTTCTTTTTCCTGTAAAATGTCCGCTACTGCCGTCATAGAGCCATCATCAAATAAATGCTTTGCCGCCTCAACATAAGACGGTGCGTATCTTTCTTCTAATCGTTTCGCATACTCGGCCGCAAGCATAGCCGCACCTTCTCTGCCGACCGTTCCTGCAACAACTAAATCTAAATCCGCATTCACTACAGCTACCTGCTTTGTGTTTCCCTTACTATCCACTATGCTCTCCTTGCTTACTACAATGTTCTCCTTATTTCTCGTAATACTTCCCATTGCAGTAACCGATAAAATAAGTGTGCTGACATACGGTGACACCGCTGTATGCCCGGAAAGCACTAAAATATTTTCCTGCATACAAAGGCTGTCGATTTCTTTTATCAATGCCTTTAACTGTTTTTCCTCTGCTTCTTCCGGCATAAGAATACTGAGCGAAATCGCTTTTGGGGCTGCCCCCGCCGCCAACATACTATTTACCGCCCCATAGACAGCTCTTTTTGCAGCAAATGTCCAGCCTTCCACCGGATTTACTGCCATTGCCACACCGTTTTTTTTCGAAAATTCCTGTGTAAACTCTGGTATAAATTCCGGTATCAAAAGAACTCCGGCATCCTCGCCGGATGCCGGAGAGCCTTGTTCACTGTGGTTATGCAACTGTCTTAGTACCGAGCGTTTTAAAATACTCTCTTTTACCTTTCCTATCCGCATAATATACTCCCACAGCGGAAGCAGGCTTATCGCCTACTCCGCCTTATTTGCTCCCTCTTTATTATTTCCTGTTGTGCCTGTGCCACTTTCCGTCTTATCTCCTGCCTTTGCTGTCTCATCTTTTTTCTGCGTTGTTGGCTTTGGCACTTCCTTTTTCTTTGTCCCAACACGGACAACGGATGGAGTGGACATATAAGAACTGGAATTCACCTGCGTTCTCTTCGTCTCTTTTCCATCTATGTATACAACCTTCCACAGTCTTGCTGTGTAACCAGTACGTCCACTGGATTCTACAACTCGCTTACCCTCTTCCATCGTATTATCCTTGATTACTTTTTCAGAAGGGCCTCTTGTAGAAACAGTCTCTGATACATACTCTACCTTTCGGTTTGAAGCACGATATTCCTTACCGTAAATAGTAAATGTAATGCTGCTTCCTCCAGCTACTCCCTGAATATATACTGGATGATCAAGATTATTGGTAAACTTCAGATCCTTATCTGTTCCAGAAATCGCCGCATCCGCAGACAATGGAACATAATGTACCGTCATAGAATGATTCGATCGCTCTGTTACATTTAACTCTGCTCTTAAAACTGCATTGTAAAGTGTTGTAGATACCTGGCAGATTCCTCCACCATAAGTCTGCACTGTCTGTCCATTCGAATAAGAACCTGCAAGATGGTATCCATTATCCGCTGTAAATGGTGCTACTTTTGAATAAACAGAGAAAGAATCTCCCGGATATAGTAAAGTTCCATTAATCAGGCTTGCTCCATTCTCTACATTAGCGCATCTTCCAGAAGCAGAGCCTGCATAAGATGTTGTAAATGTTCCAAGCACATCTTTAATTGCTGAAAGTTCCTTCTTCGTATGCTTTGCTTTATCTAATGTATAATCCATCGGAAATACAACAGACTTGTGATCCCAGTCTTTTTTGCTAAAGACTTCTGCAAGCTTGTCTGCATTTGCCTCAAAGTCGATATCTACACCATCTACCTGCTTTGTGATAACAAACTTTCCGTCTTTTCTTGTAATAGTGGCATCCTTTTTCTTTGCAAGGAACTTCTTCGCCTTCTTCTTAACAACCTTCCTCGTCTCTGCCTTATCTACAGAAAAGGTAAGTGGAAAATCCATTCCTTCCTTTTCAAGCTTTCTTACTTCAATGACACGCTTAAAGACATTCCCTGTCTTTCCAAAATCATATGCATTCTCTACCACATCCATATTTGTACATTTCAGGCCAATATCGGAAAGAGCAAATGTACTCTCTTTCTTTTTCACCTGCAATGTAACCGTTTCCTGCGATACCTTATCTACATATTCCTGTACTTTTGCCATTGCCTCTTCCTGTGTCATTCCGCCGACAGGCATCCCCTGAATTGTCATTCCCGGATAGATTGCGTCAATATTAATATACTTGGAATAGTAATAATAAAACGCTGCCCCGCCGCCTGCTAAAATAAGAAGAAGCAATACAAGTATAATAATCCCTACTCTTTTTTTCATATTGCACCTTTTTACTTTCTTAAAATCCTTTTAGATAAAACATCATTCTACCCTGGAGCGTGTTTTATCTACTTCATTTCTCCTACTCATATTCAAAAACTCTGATGTGTTTTTGAATCCTACATCATCATTGCTGGAACGACTGTTGTGATAACCATCGCGATAACTACTAATACAACTACAACTGTAGCAATTCTCTGTCTTTTCTTTGTGCCATCTGACTTCATACTAAAACTTCCTTTCTAAAATAAACTATGTAAAATGCGTCCGTCTTCATTTTCTAACTTCATATAGTGATTTCGCATCTTTCAAAGATACAGCTCTTCAGAACAGAAATTACTATATCTCTCACTCTGTCCTTGCTATGGAGCTTGCTTGAAAAATGCTTTTATTGTTATAAACACACAGACTTTTTTGTTCTCCTGAACATTCTTTTTTATTTTAAGTCATTTCTGTCGTACATTCAAGTCTCTATTTTATCAGGATTTACTATCCTATATCATTATCAACAACATCGTAACCTGCTGTTCACTTATTATAATATTTCCCACTCTACAGTTCTTGCTGCCCGATTTAGCGGATTTCTTCTGCTATAATCAAATAAACAAAACACCTGTTTTTTCTCCACCTGCCCACTCTGCTCGAACTTCTTTATGTCAATTTCAAATACTTCGATATGACTTTGGTTGGCTGCCCTCTTTGAATCATAGATTCCTGCCTGCACATCTTCCGGGAAAAGTTTTTCTCCCTGCTCTCTGTACAATGCTTTCCACCCTTTCTTGTATTGTGCGGTATCTTTTGCCCATGCAGGTCTTCCCTTTACATTTTCTCGAAGATACATATCATATATCATAATCTCATCTAAAGTATCCCATTCATTTTCATCTATATGTTCTCTTAAGAACTCCCGAAGAATATTATACTTTTCAAGTCGGTTGTGATTTAGCTTATGATAGCTTTTTCCCCGGTACCACGCTGAAAACATTTCATAGAAGCGGAATGGACTCTCAAAAAATGGTACGGCATATTTTAAAGTTAATGTATACTGGCCACTGTTGTAATAGAGTTCTACAAGCTCCTCCACACCTTTTAATAAAATAATCTCGTCATAAGACAGCCATTTTGTTCCAAGTACTTCGTATGGCGGCTGATTTCGATATAAAATATTGTATTTTTTAACCTCTTCCTCCATCACTGTTCCCTTTAACACTTTAAGGAATCCAAGTTGAAGCTGGTCTGGCTTATGCGCATATAAATCATCAAAGGATACTCCAAATCTCTCATAATTCTCATACGGCAGCCCCGCAATCAAATCCAGATGCTGATGAATATTTCCCAGTGCATGCACTCTGTCTACATAATGGAAAAGCTTCTCTAAATCCATATGTCTGTGAATCGCATCGACTGTCTCCCCATTTGTGGACTGCACTCCAATTTCAAGCTGAATCAATCCTGGACGCATCTTTGCAAAAAGCTCTAACTCCTCCTCACCAAGCAAATCAGATGAAATCTCAAAATGAAAATTCGTAATTCCATTATCATGCTCCACCAGATAACTCCAGATATCAATTGCCCTCTGTCTGTTGCAGTTAAATGTCCTGTCAACAAACTTGACCTGTGGAACTTTTGCTTCAAGAAAAGCATCCAGCTCTTTTTTCACAATCGGCAAAGAACGAAATCTTACCGTCTTATCCACAGAGGAAAGGCAGTAACTACAGCAGAACGGACATCCTCTGCTCGTCTCATAATATAAAATCTTATGTTCAAAAAGATGAAAATCTTCGTACACAAATGGGATCGTATCCATATCCATCAATGTGGCAAAACCTGTATTGATGATTTCCGTTTTATTTCCTATATTGCTCTCAGCATTTCCTAAAGCTGCTTCTCCTGAAAAATTCCGGACTGCAATTCCCTGTAACTTTTGGAGTTTTGACATATCTATATAATTCGTTGGATAAACATTATCTTCTCCTGCGAAATGTTTATCTTCTATATCTTTTGCCTCTTTTACAACTTGTTTCCTTTCTATGGAATGACTCTTTTCCACAATCCCCGATAAGACTTTTTTACTTTCTGATTGTTTGTATACATCTTTAATCCGACATTTTTCCTCCACTGTTAAGCGAATCAGTTCAGAGAAAACTTCTTCTCCCTCTCCCTGCATAATAAGATCAAATGCCGGATTCTCCATCAAAAATTTATTCGCTGCATAAGAAACTTCCGGACCACCAGCCCAGATTTTCACATCAGGACTCACTTTCTTAAGCTCCGCCGCCAGTTCTCGCACAAAAGAAATATTCCATATATAGCAGGAAAAAATAACAGCATCAGCCTTTTCCTCATATAAATCCTGTAAAATATCCTCTACATAATTATTAATTGTATATTCTTTTAAAATAATCTCCGCTCCCGGAATCTTTTTTCTGTCCGCATACGCCTTCAGGCTGAAGATTGCCAGATTTGAGTGGATATATTTCGCATTAATTCCGCATAATAAAAAGCGCATTACATACTCCTTCCAACAAAAATAAATCCTGCCAGGCAGGTTCTTTTATTCAATACGGGATTCAAACAGAACTTCCCAGCTCTGTTTGAATAAAAAACCTACGGAAATGTACTCCGCAGGCTGCTTTTAATTCGAACCTTTTCAGTATAACATGAGATGAGCGTTTTTAATAGGGGAATGTTGTTTAAATGGCTAAACTGACGCCTCTTATCCTTTGTAATATACAAAATGCTTCGTATCACTGCGTCCAAACTGCTCAACCGCAGCTTGAACTTGCTCTAAGGCGCATTTTTGTATATTACAAAGGATAAGAGGGCTGTCCATTTTTAAACCTCCTAACTACAAACTCCCAATCTGGCAAGTCTGTTAAAAACTTAGAAAAGTGAATTAATGAACTTTCGTTTTCTATAAAGCTATAATCTTCTGAACAATTTCAAAAAACCCCTTGCATTTTCAAAAAAACTGTGCTAAAATAAATTTCGTTGTGAGACAGTACATCACATGCGGGTGTAGTTCAATGGTAGAACACTAGCCTTCCAAGCTAGATACGTGGGTTCGATTCCCATCACCCGCTTTTATTTTTTCAAAGTTGTTAAAACATTTCAAAAAGTTCTTGACAATTAGAAAATATATGATATAATAAATACAGTTGAATAATTCATTTAAGTTTTATGCACGAGTGGCTCAGTGGTGGAGTATCGCCTTGCCAAGGCGAGGGTCGCGGGTTCGAATCCCGTCTCGTGCTTTTTTTGTTGTCTTTTTACACATCTAACTTATATCCAAATTAAAATATTAAAAACGGAGATGTTACATTACTATTCCACTGCAACATCTCCGTTTTTTTCACTTACTAATAATTAGCTATCTTGTAAACAAAATGATAAATTTTTAATCCATATAAAATAAGAACTTGCCAACAGGATACTTGATAAGAACCACGTTATGCCAAAGAAACTATATTTAACATTTGACCATAGCATATACGCAGCAAACAATACTATCGCAATATAGAATAAAACACTTACAATCTTCCATATCAGCGAATCATCGGAAGAATAACAAATTTTTCTTATATCAACATAATCATTAGTTTGATATATCAAGGTGATGATGATCAATACAATGGAACTAATAATTTTTATAATAGCTGCTCCATAATTCCACATTATAGGAAAAATTAACAACACCATTGTATTACTAACTTTAGAAGCATCTGCCGTATCCATCATAGTTTTTACATATTCATAAGATAGTAAGTAATTAAGCCATGTTAAAAATAAAATAACTACTAAAAATGTCTTCTTTTTCATTGCCTCGCTCCTTTAATCTGGATGTATTATTTAACATCTTCTATTGATTGCGTTGAAACTTCTTCGGCAGCTTCCTGTTGATCTTCTTCACCTGCTTTATCATACCATTTTTGTGCTTCTTCTCCTTCTAACGTAGTGAATGTACCATCTCCATTAGGAATATCAACTCTTATAACCTGTCCTCCCTGGTCAACAGAAACAGACTCATCAACCATATTACTTGTTTCTGACTGGTCTGTAAAAGTACAAGCATTTAATGACAAAGCTACTGTCACTGCCATAACCAGTAATATTTTTTTCATGATAGACCTCTTTTCGTTTTACTTTTTTGCTTTCTTTAATGTAATATTACTTTTTTATAATACATATCTTCTTCCACGTTTTCAAGATAAATCACTTCAGGTTAATGATTATTTTTTCCAATAAAAAAAGAAGCCAGCTATATAACCGACTTCTTCTAGAGCGTATTTGAAAAATGCTTTCTGCAAGATGTGCGTCGCAATTTGCGGGAGATTTCGCCTGAATGAAGGCGGCGTAGCGGGCTACGGCAACTGAATGAAGGCAAAATATACCGTAAATTAACGCGTGCAGGTTGTAGGAATGATTTTTCAAACACGCTCTAAACTGTGTAAAAAATTCTCTGTTCAAAATTGATTCAATCTATCTCTTACAATGACTTTCTAAACTCTTCTTCAATTCCTATAATTGTCTCGATTAAATCGTCTGCACTTTGATACTTATATCTTCCAAACATAATTCCCCAGTCTATCATGAGTGACAGTACAGTTGCATTACGTTTGGCATCTTTATCTTCGATTATATCAAAGTCTGGATATGGTATCTCACTTACGGAGCGGAACCAGTTTACCATGCTGGCGTATCCTGGTACATCTTCCATGACTTCCTGCAAGATGCTCTGTAAAAGTCCCTGCTGTCCACGGTACCTTTCTTTTACGCTCTTTTCCCAACATAAGGTAAATGTCTTCATATATGTTTCGATTAATGACTTAATCGTTGCTAACAGATATGCTTTAAATTGCTTTCTACTCTGCTCGGACGGGAAGCGTTTAAAACAGGCTGCACAGTACTGAGAAATGAGGTTGCCAACCAGATAACCGAGATCGTAACCAAATGGTCCCATGAAAGCAAATTCCATATCAATCACTTTCATCTTGTCTCTTGATGCCATAATATTTGATGTGTGCAAATCGGCATGAATCAATCCATCTGCATGGCTCATAAACTTGCGGCGGAGCTTATAAAGCTCTGTGCGGTATCTGGAATCTTTACTGAACTGATCTGCAAAATCTGCAAAGTTCTTCCCTAAAGAGTAATCAATGTCACAACCAAAACAATCTAAAAACATCTGGTCTTCCATAATCTTTCGAAGCTCAGTATTTTCAAAATGCTTCTGCAATCCTCGATACTGTTCACGGGACAGATAATATTCTGATGTGCAAAATTCTGTCTTTGCCATAAATTCGCCACACTGACGGCCAAGTTCCGGGAACATCTTATTCTTATTTAACTGAAAACGCACTACCTTTAAATCAGATACATCTTCCATCACAAAGATATTATTTTCCCTGTCCTGAAACTTAAGATATGGCACATATTCCGGTGTAATCGCATAGAAAATACGCATACTATTATATTCAAGACGATTGCGGTATGTTGCGATTTCCTGCTGGCTTACCCTGCTGATTTCTGTTCCCTGCTTCAGCACCAGAGATTCCTTCGGTGTCTGCACCCTGTAAATATAATTCACATAGCCGTCTCCGTCCTCTTCCTCTGTTCCCTCTCCAACCATACTGATCTGCACAGGAAGAGAATCATCAAAATCTGGCATATGCGCTTTTAAATACGGAATAATATTTTCCTTCGTAATCTTAATCATATAATTCCCCCAATAATCTTCTATCCAAATCTATATTCATCTGCAACTATCTGCGATTATCATTTAATTACATAGACAAACTTTCTCATAATCATTATAGCCTAATATTATGAACAAAAAAAGCAAAATGTTTGTCTGTGAAGTGGGAAAAAATGTGGAGTTTAGGACAGACGAAAACTGAAACTGACAGAGTACTCCCCCCTTTCTTCCCCAAATTAAATTTGATTCCTTCTGGCATTCTTTATTTCCTGTCTTAGAAAAAACAGAAGCTCGATAATGGATATATAAGAACTGTGACTTTAGAGCAAGCTCTTAATGCGGCTGAGCATTAAGAGTGCCGTGACACGGAACAGTTCTTATATAATTATCCATTATCGAGCTTCGTCAGCTTTTTCATAAACAAGCAATAAAAAAATGCCCAGAACCGGAATCGAACCAGTGACACGAGGATTTTCAGTCCTCTGCTCTACCAACTGAGCTATCTGGGCATTCGTTGTATTGCTACAACGTCTAATATTTTACTTTATAAAGTAAATTTTGTCAATACAAAATGCATAAAAAAGTCTAAAAAAATTCAAAATTCTTATTCTCCGTACTCCGCGATCCACTCCGCAACCGTAGAGAATATTTCTTTATTCAGGCTGTAATATGTCCATTTTCCATTCTTTCGTGCCTTTACTGCTCCTGCCTGCAGTAAAATTCTCATGTGGTGTGACAGTGTGGACTGTCCAAAGTCCATTTCGTCTAAAAGTTCGCTGGCATTATATTCCCTTTCACGAAGTAAATCAAGAATACGAAGTCTGTTCTCATCAGACATTGCTTTTAATACTCTTGCGTGAACGACAAACTTTTTATTCATATTATGATGATGCTCCTTTCATCTATCAATTTAAAATCTGAACATTAATAATAATGCTCTACTTTAGAGCGTGTTTGAAAAATGCTCTAGCAATGCAATCTGCGGCATATTGCAACGCCGCAGATAAAATATCTGATTATACTATGCTAATGAAACAAAACTCTCGTTAAGAAATCCCTTTTGTTAAATCTCCCAGATTCCTTCCTTGTTCTCCGTTGTCTGAAGTTCAATCTTCTCATCGGAATCTTTGATTTTGATTTCAGGGTTCTTTACGATTACCTTTGTGTGTGCTGGAACAGACTTGGTTACGAATGCTCCACCGGCTACGATAACACCCTCGCCGATTTCTGTCTCGCCGCCAAGAATACTTGCTCCAGAATATACAGTAACGTTGTCTTTAATGGTTGGATGTCTCTTCTTGCCTTTTAATTTCTGTCCGCTTCTTGTTGAGAGCGCTCCTAATGTTACTCCCTGATACAGCTTCACGTTATTACCGATTTCTGTTGTCTCACCGATTACAACGCCGGTTCCGTGGTCAATGAAGAAGTACTCTCCAATCTGCGCGCCAGAGTTAATATCAATTCCTGTACGGCTGTGTGCGTACTCTGTCATAATTCGAGGCAGGAATGGAACATCCTGTACATAGAGTTCATGTGCGATTCTGTATACAAAAATAGCAAATAATCCTGGATAAGAAATAACTACATCTTCTCTGCTCTTTGCAGCAGGGTCACCGTCAAATCCAGCCTGCACATCTTTCAGAAGCATCTGCTGTACATATGGAAGCTTTTTAAAGAATGTCTCACAGACTTCTTCTGCACGTTCACTGATTTCTTCCTGTGTATATTTTTCAAAATCTCTGTAATATAGAGAAATTTCAACCTGTGGTTTTAACTTGCCATAAATATCTATCAGGCGGTCACCAATAAAATACTGTGGTGAAATGAGTGCAATATTCTCCTCACCAAAATATCCCGGAAACATTACTCTCTTTAAATCCTTTAAAATACGAATAATACAGGAACGGTCAGGAAGGCATCTCTCCCCTCTTGATACGATAAAATCAGTTTTATGGCAGCTTTCCGTCATATCAGCGGAAGCGTTTAAAATAATGTCTTTCATTGTCTCTTTCATAACTTAAGTCTCCCAATTTTTTCAGAAAAAGATTTAATCTCTTTCTAAAATATGTATTACTACACTTATTTTATTTATGCTAAATTATACCAAACAACTCCTAGAAATACAATTCTAACATAAAAATTTCACATTTGCCATTTCTATAACGATTTTTCTTTCCATTTTCCACATCGATAATGAATCACATAGAATATCGCTCTGACCACCCAGTCAAGTACCATCGCAATCCATGCGCCAAATACGCCAAATCCCATATATTTTCCAAAAATAAAGGCACAGGCAATACGGAACAGCCACATAGAAGTTACGCCGACAACCATCGTAAAACGGACATCATTTGCGGCACGAAATACATTTGGCAGGGCAAATGCAGCCGGCCAGAATATCATTGCCATGATACTGTGGAGTATCATAATCTGCGTTGCATAACCGCTTGTTTCGGGGGATAAATTATAGATTTTCAACATAAATGGTAACAAGAGCATCATAACGATGCAGGTAATCCACATACAAGTGTAGGTGAATTTTAACAGACGTTTCGCAAAGTATTCTGCCTGTGGATAATCTCCCGCACCGACACATCGGCTGATTACTGTCACAGTTGCAAGCCCCAATGCCATTCCTGGCAGGATTTCAAAATATGCCAGCGAATTACTTACGGCATTCGCTGCGATAGATGCCGTTCCAAACGTGGAGATCAAGCTTAAAAGAAGAATTTTTCCAAGCTGAAACATACTATTTTCTATGCCATTTGGCACGCCAATGTGAAGGATTTTTCGAATCATTTTCCCGTCAAATTTAAACAGATTCATTCCCTTCAATGTAAGTATATGCTTCTCATCATGTAAAAGCCATACCATCAAAAATGCAGCTACCACACGGGATAATAATGTTGGTATCGCAACACCTTCTACCCCTCTATGGAAGCCAAATACGAGGATAGCATTTCCACTTACGTTAATCACATTCATAATACAGGAAACATACATCGAAGTTTTTGAATTTCCCATTGCACGAAACAGAGCCGCTCCACCGCAATACACTCCAAGAAAAGGAATCGAAGCTGCAGATATCAGCAAATATGTATTACAATTCGCCATAACATCTGCCTCGATCGAGCCAAAAACTGTATGTAAAATAAAATATTTACCAAGATAAATAAGTAACATAATGGCTATAGACATCCACACCATAAACTGCATCATCTGTCTTCCGGCATAGGCAGCCATTTTCTTATCTTTGGCACCAAGATATTGTCCCGAAACAACAGCTCCTCCTGTTGCCAGTGCATTAAAAATATTGATAAGCAGGATGGCAATTGAATCAACCAGTGAAACTGCGGACACCGCCGCTTCACCAACCTGCGCTACCATAATTGAATCGGAAAGGCCGACAAGGACACTTAGGAGCTGCTCCAGAAACAAAGGCAGAATCAACGCTGTCAATGCTTTATCGGAAAAGAGAAGCTCGGTCTTTCCAGTCCAGGGTTTTCTTTTGAATAATGACATTTGTATCTCCTTTCTTTCTAATTGGCAAAACAGACGGAAACTAAGGAATATGCTATGCCAATCTGTGACTTTCGTCGCGGCATGTTGAATGCTCGCTTACGCGCTCGTATCCAACACTTGCTCCCAGGCCACAGATTGGCATAGCATATTCCTTAGTTTCCTGTCTTTGACAGTTCAGAAGGACAAAGGGCATTCAAACTGTCGTATTCTGCTTACTCAAAAGTTGTATTTGGCAAATGGTAGTTCTCTGGTCTGATAAAGACGAGCTTTAAAAAGAAGAATTAGAGAACAAATACTATTTTTTCAGAGCGAGGATTGAATGCGAGCCCTTAGGCGAACATTCAACCCGCAGTGATAGAGTCACAAATATAGGATATCTTCTCACTTTGAGAGCGTCTGTTTTGCTTTTGCCTGCGGCAAATTCCTATTTTAGAAGCCGCCTCCAGAAACATCGAGTTTGCCATCATCATCTGCCGCAGTTCCATTCGAACCGCACCAGTTACAAACTACCTTATCGGAGCCGTCATAACAGCTTACCTTACCGCAGTTTCCGCAGACAAAACATTTCTTTGCGCCGCAGTAAGGGCAGCCTGGATATTCTTCGTCAGTGTAGAAGCTTCCGGTAAAGTTGATTTTATCGAAGCCTTCTTTTTCTGCTGTTTCTTCTTTTAATTTAAATGCCCAGGTACGAACCCAGTCATTATCTCTTTTTTCAATTCGGATTCCGTAAAGCTTATCCTGAGCACATTTTGCCAGAATTACGCTTGCTTCTTTTTTCATTCTGCTTCCTCTCCTTCCTGATAAACGAAAGCAATGGATATATCGTCACCGCTGCCTTCTCTTGTCCTTTTTTCAAAATTCCGCTTTAAACTTTTTTGCATTTTTTCCGTATCATGAAACATGTGAGAAAGCAATCCATGATATTTCAAAAAGTCTTCTTCGCTTGCAAATGATTTGAATAACCCGTCTGTGGATACGAATAATGCTTTTACTGTTTCTGTGGTATACCAGTGTTCAAAGAAATGAATCGCATCGGTATTGCAGAGGGAAGATGTGTAGTTTGCATGGGAATTTTTGTCCTCGAGCGGAATATACAGTTCCTTATCTCCTCCGAGTACAACAAATCCACCATCGCCAAGAATCATTCCATAGGAAAAATCTTTTGTCAAAACGGCTGCCAGTACGGTACTTCCGTAAATGACTGCAGTTCTAAGTCTTCCTTTTGCCTTTTCCGGAATCTTATTCTCTTCTTCCTCGGTCAATGGATTTTCTAAATGATATTCCTCTACGGCCTCTCTCCATTTCATAAGAATCTGCTTTTCCATCTGTGCCAGAATAAATTCGGGATGTTTAAAAAACTGCTCCTTAAAGTCTGGACGATTCATATAATTTTTCAATAACTTTGTCGTAATCTTTACAGCAATCCTTGAACCTACATCGCTGCGGAAATGCTTGGCGCTGCCATGCCCATCTGCCACAACAGCAATCGCAAACTTGTCAGTGACTACCGTTCCTGAACTGTCCTGACAGACAATGCCTTTTCTAATATGGCTGTCTCCGATTACTGTAGAATGTACTCCCTGAAACATTCTACCATCCCTCATCAAATTCAATATCCATATCGTCAAGGTCAGTGAGATCATCCAGTCCTAAAATGTCCTGTTTCATTTCCTGAACTGCCTCCACCATCTGCTCTTTTTTAGCGCCTGCTACTTCTGCAAGAGAACGCTCACCGGTCGCATCGGTAAGTGTCATGCTCGTGCTTCCGATCTTAGAAGAAGTAACCGCAATTTCACGAACAAGCTTTTTCAGCATTTCTGCACCGCATGCCTGAAGCACCAGTTCCTCATCATCAGTAAATTCGCGAAGCACATCTAAATCTACGTTAGAACCGATTGCCAGTGCGATTTTTAGGCCATACTGGAACCAGCGGTTCTTCTTCAGCATCTCGAAACCTTTTTTATAGTTATCAGTTGGATAACCGTCTGTCATAAGGAAAATGACTGGCGCATAAGAGAGGGATGGCGCTCTTAAAAAGCTGTTTCTTGAAAGCTTCTGGCAAAGTTCTTCACAGGCATCTCCCAAATCTGTTACGCCATCTGCTCTTAAGTTCTCCCATCTCTGGTATTCTTCAATTAACACTGGTTCCGGTGTAATCCACTCACAACCAGAAGAAAATGACATTACGGCAACTTTTACATCGGTTCCTGCCTCGCCAACACCGATTAATTCCGGTAAAATGTCTCCCATAACACGATTTAATGATTCAAGCTTTGAACCTTCCATACTTTTTGAAGTATCTACCAGAAAAAAAATGACCATACTTTTCTTGGCAGGCGGCATTGTCTCTAACGGGTCAATTGCCTCTATATTTTCATCAAACTGTCTGCTCATCCTCATCTTCCTTTCTCTCCTCCACCTGCTGCATCAGACGGAGATTCCATTCTTCACCCAATTCAAATCGGACAGACATTCCATTCCAGATAGGAATTCCCTGTCCATTCGGAATATCCTTTATCTTCCCGTCAGGATAAAATCCTCTCCACACACCCTGACTTACATTTTTAATACCATACAAGCCCTTTTTCTGACGATTCTCCACGATCAGGCCTGTGACCGTATCTTTATCCATCGGATTCCTTCCCGTCTGGCATTCGTAAAGCTTTTCGCCTTCTGCAAGAAGAATCCTGTCCATTCCATTGGTCAGTGGGTAGTAAATCTTTCCACACTTTGGACAGGCAAATGTTCCATTTTCCTTTGGAAGCAATCGATAAGAAAATCCGTGAAAACCACAGTGACAAGACTTATAGTCCATCGCCATACGAACAAGGAGCTGCTTCCAGTCCACCTCTGTCGGACGAAGTTCTCTAAGCCTTCCCCCATCAAGAAATGCCTTCTGGAACATTTTCTGCAAAATCTCCGGATACTCGTTCCAGTACTGAATCAGCTTGTCCTGAATGCCTTTTACTGGAATATTTTCTTCCTCGCCCGGCTCCATGCAGAAGCGTCCTTCTCTCGCCCGGAAAAGTTCTTTTTCCTCCGGGGAAAGAAAACAGCGGTTCACCATCTTTTTCCCTTCAAATGGAGAACCTGTGTGGAAGAAATATTCAAATAAATACACTGCCATAAAGTAGCGGTCTGTCTCTAAAGAATAGCATTCTTTAAAAGTTTCGAGTGTTTCCTGTTCTTCTGTTTCAGATAATAATTTTTCCTGCTCTTCTGCTAATGCCTCTGCCAATTCTGGGGCAAGAAATTCTGTAAATTCTATTTCAGCGGCATCTGGTTCCTTCACATATGCCTCTCCAAGAAGTTCTTCCCCCTCAAAATGAAACGCTCCATTTTTCAGGTTAAAATAAAATACATCTGGAGAAACGCTGCAATACACCTTCCCTTTTTGATGAATCTCCTCAAAAAACCTCGCAAACTGAAATGCACCTTCTATCATGGCATTCATCGAAGAAAAATATGCTGGTCTTAAAACCTTTTTCCCGGTTTCCGCATCAATCACAAACTGCCTTTCATCACAGATCTGCGCGAGGGAAACCCAGTCATTTTTATTAAAATTACTCATTCTATCCTCCTACCTACAGGAGAATCTTTGCAATCAGATTATCTCCAAAGTCAATCTCTAATCCTTTCCAGATTGGCACACCTTTTCCCGGTCCAACTTCTCTGACAGAGTTATCCGGGAACTTCGCTTTCCAGACATCACCGGACATATTTTTAATGCCAAATAAACCTTTCTTTAAACGGTTTTCAATGACCATTCCCGTAACAGATTCAAAATCATCACTATTTTTCTTTGTCAGGCATTTGTATAACTTTGCGCCAAGATTCAGTGGAAGTTCATAGTCTTTCACACCCATTGTGTAAATGGTACTTCCACAATTACGGCAACGTAATGTATGTTCTCCTGTCTTTTCAAATGCAGAAGAAAATGCGGTCTTTCCACAGCTACAGTGAATAATATCCAGCTTTAGCTGAATGAGCATCTGAATCCAGCTCTTTTCGATAATCCGGGCATTTGGCTCCTGAATTCCATAAGTAAAGGAAAGGGTAAATGCCTCTCTGATAAAGTCCGGGTAAATCTTCCACAGCTTGATAACATTATCGTGTACCCCATTAACCGGACGGTTTGATGCATTATTCGGATCATAAATAAATACCGGATCTTTTCCATAATGAATCAGGTCATTTTCCTCAGTCATAACGACACACTGAAGTACCTTACTTCCTTCTAACGGATCCCCACGGAAGAAAAGCTTAAATAAAACAACTGCCAGTGAATATCTGTCTGTCAGCACATCCGGCTTTGCGATACCTCGAACAACTTCCGGCGCCATAAAACCCGGCATACCGCCAATTCCGAAGTTATCACCATCCGCTGCCACATTATCACAGTCACAAACTAACACATCGCCGCTTCTCGTATCAATAAAGAAACCGCCATCATTTAAATCCTGATAACTTTTTCCTGATAAATGCAGGGCACGAAAGGCCTTAACAATATTAATGGCCGCTGTGAGCATCACATCAAGAGAAGCGAACTTCACCTTAATCTTTCTCGCTGGCTGCCCCTTTACTCTCGGTTTCTCCCAGCGGTATCCATTATAAATATCGGTAAATGATTCATATCCTGACGGAGCAAGCCGCATCAGATAACCAAATGCACCATTTTTCTTTGTCTCTGTTAAAAATAACGGCCAGATAAACTGCTTGCCACCCTCCGGTGCACCATCCTCAATATTCTTTCGAAGATTATTGCGAAATGCCTCCGGATTTTTAATACGGCTGATAAAATACCATTTAAGCGCATACTCCCTGCCATTATAACGGACAAGATAAACAATACCCTGCCCACCTCGTCCAAGCTCTCTGGAGACAACCGCCTCGCCGCCTGCCTCTATTGGAATCCTCTCTCCAATCTTTAACTCTCTCATCTATGTTCTACCATCCTTTATATTCTACCATCCCTCATCGTAATTCACAGCACCAAGGTCAACTGCTTCACCAAGAATGTCCTTCGCTCCTGTGCGAATCTCCTCCACAAGTACCTGCTGCTTTGCCTGTGCCACAGTCTCGGCCGCTGGCTGTCTGCCATTTGAATCTACGAGTGCAAGACTACGGCTTCCAATCTGGGAAGAAGTCACTGCAAGAAGCTTAATCAGTTCTCTAAGCTGATCTGCATTCTTTGCCTGAACTGCAAGTTCATCATTCCCGGTAAATGCACGAAGCACATCCATATTTACCTTAGACCCGATACCAAGCGCAATCTTTAACCCATGCTGGAACCATTTATTCTGCTTTAATGTATCCAGACCCTTCTTCCAGTCATCATTCGGAGAACCATCTGATAACAGGAAAATAACCGGCGCAAAAGAAAGCGATGGAGAACTTAAAAATGTGCTGCGGGAAAGCTTCTTAGAAAGCTCCATAAACGCATCCCCCATAAAGGTAAGACCATCTGCCTCCAAACGATTCCAGTACTGATACTCCTCAATCTTTACCGGTTCCGGAGTCACCCACTCTACATCCGTAGAAAACTTCATAATCGCAATCTTCACATCCGTAGAAGCTTCTCCAACACCAATCAGTGATGGCAGTAATTCTTCCATCGTACTATTTAACGAACCGATCTTCGTTCCCTTCATACTGCCTGATACATCAATCATGAAAAATATTGTCATGCTCTTCTTCGCAGGCTCCATCGTATCAAGGAAATCTTCCTCGACCGCATCGGCATCGGCAGGCTCTGGTGTGTCAAGGACAAGACTCCTGCTCATCCGATTCTTCTTCAAAAGAATCTCATCATCATCAACTTCATTTAAATCAAGCCACTTTGGCATAAAAAGTTCCCCCAGTCTTCATAAATTCTCTATTTTTTCAACTTCATTTATTATATAACAATTTGGATATTTTACAAACTGCTTTATCTAGTTCTTTGAGATAAATTCTTGCACGAAAAGTTTGATTTGTAAGGTTGGAGAAATAAACAGATGAACCCACATCTCCTGTGTATTTTAATCCTGCAACATGAATTTTGATTTTGTCTCTCCAGCCAAAGCACAGCCATCCGAAAATAAAAGAATCTATATTTGTGGCCTGGGAGCAAGTGTTGGATACGAGCGAGTAGAGCGAGTATTCAACACGCTGCGACTAAAGTCACAAATATAGATTCTTTTATTTCCAGATGGCATCTACTTTGCCTGCGGCAAATTACAATTCACAATTATTCACTGTTCTTGGGAATGGAATCGCATCTCTGATATTAGAGATTCCTGTCAGATACATGACGCATCTCTCGAATCCAAGTCCGAATCCTGAGTGATGTGTGGAACCGTATTTACGAAGATCTAAGTAAAACTGATAGTTTTCTTCGTCCAATCCAACTTCTTCCATACGTTTTTTAAGCATTTCATAATCATCTTCTCTCTGGCTGCCGCCGATGATTTCTCCGATACCTGGCACGAGGCAGTCCATTGCTGCTACGGTCTTTCCGTCTGGGTTAAGCTTCATGTAGAAAGCCTTGATTTCCTTTGGATAATCGGTTACAAATACAGGACGTTTGAATACTTCTTCTGTGAGGTAACGTTCATGTTCTGTCTGTAAATCTGTACCCCAGGATACCTTATATTCAAATTTATCGTTATGTTTTTCAAGGATTTCTACAGCTTCTGTATACGTTACATGACCAAATTCAGAATTCAACACATGATTCAGCCTGTCTTTTAATCCTTTATCTACAAACTGGTTTAAGAAATCCATTTCTTCCGGCGCATTCTCCATAACGTAGGAAATAACATATTTAAGCATTGCTTCTGCCACTTCCATGTCATCTTTTAAGTCTGCAAATGCCATCTCCGGCTCAATCATCCAGAATTCTGCCGCATGACGGGCAGTATTAGAATTCTCCGCGCGGAAAGTTGGTCCAAATGTGTAGGTATTGCGGAATGCCTGTGCAAATGTTTCTGCATTGAGCTGGCCACTTACTGTCAGATTCGTTGGTTTGTTAAAGAAGTCCTGTGCAAAATCAACATTTCCTTCTTTATCTTTTGGAATATTATTTAAATCAAGAGTTGTAACCTGGAACATTTCTCCCGCTCCTTCACAGTCACTTGCTGTAATGAGCGGTGTATGAACATAAACAAATCCCCTCTCCTGAAAAAACTGGTGAATCGCATACGCTGCCATAGAACGGATACGGAACACTGCCTGGAATGTATTTGTTCTTGGACGAAGATGAGAAATTGTTCTTAAATATTCTAAGCTGTGACGTTTCTTCTGCAGTGGATAATCTGGTGCAGAAGCTCCCTCTAAAGTAACGGTAGCTGCCTGAATCTCAAATGGCTGCTTTGCCTGCGGAGTTGGAACCAGCGTTCCCTCTACGATCACCGCCGCTCCAACATTCATCTTGGAAATCTCCTGAAAATTCTCAAGTTTCTCCTCATATACAACCTGAATTGGTTTAAAAAATGTTCCATCATGAAGCACAAGAAATCCAAAATGTTTTGAACCCCGGATGCTGCGAATCCATCCGCCAAGCTTCACTTCTTTATTTAAAAATTGTTCACTGTTCTTATAAATCTCTCGAATTGTCATGATATAGCAATCCTTTCTCCTACTTATTTTTAATTATATTAAGGCACCATTTCTAATTATTTTTAATTACAAAAGCCCGTTTCTATTTTATCGCAAACTAAAGATAATTGCTACCTTTTTTTCTAATTTGCTGGGTTTTGAAACAAACAGACGAACCCTCATCCCCTGTTATATTATTTTTCATGAAATTTTAAATCTACATAGGCAAGCAAAGACAATTCCCAAGTTAAATTTGCAAAGGCAAGGGGAGACAGTTCCCAAAGAGAGACCATACCCTTGCCTGCTGTAAATTCAAATTCTCTTCTTCACTCGATAGATATTACAAGACTGATTTGTAAGTGTATTGGATACATACATCATGTAAATCTGTCTGCCAGCCAGAACTTTTATTCCCTCCGGTTCGCGGAAAGATAATGTTTTTGCACCACGAACTGTTATTGTTTTTTTGCTTCTTGCCGCATAATTATAGCGGCGGATTTTTGTCGGCTGATAGCGTCTGGAACGGTCATAGCCTCGAAGGAATGACTTTCTTGGACTTCCCTCAATCGTATAAATAGAACTTCCATACAGGTCAAATCCCTGAAAGTCCCCGCTGGTAGCAGACAAGCAGATTCTTTTCACTGGATTTCTTGGATTTATAAATCGTCCATTTGCAAGATTATAAATCTGATAATACTGCTTGCCGCCATAAGTATAACGAACCGCCATCTGTGTGCTATTTTGATTGATTGCCGGATATACATTCGTCATGTACTTTTTACTTTTGGCATCTGGAATTTTGTAATGAATTGTCCCGTGTTTTCGAAGTGTTTTATTTTTTTGATAACGGAACCCAGAAATTGCTCTTGATACATCATTCCCTTTACAATCACTGCCTGTCCAAAGCCAGGTTTGTCCATTCGAAACCGAACAGTCAAGATTTGTGGCATGTCCAAAGTTTTTCAAATCCATGTGGTCTTTTATGTAGCGTCCCAGCCCTCTGTATTTTACTCTTGTGATACGCAGATTTCCTGTATATGGACTTGTCATCTGTATATAATAATAATATTTAGAATCCATAGTATAGGATTGAATCCAGCGGTATGCTGCTAACTTTGTTACCTTTTTTATTACTTTTAAATCACTTGATGCTGGTTCTTTTGGTGTAATATCTTTATGTATTACCCTTGTTTTTGCTTTTACGTTCAGCGGATTCTGCTGAAAACACAAACCAAAAAGCAAAGCAAAAAATAATATACCTAGTATACTCTGTCCTTTTTTCATACTGCTTTCCTTTCTTTTATAAAACTAATTCACAGATGAAGTACTCAGCATTTACATTACCGAAGATTCCCACTTAATTTTCAAACATGCTCTAAACCTGATTCTAAATTTTCTTATTTATAATATTCATTTAGATACTGTACTCTATGTAATTTTACATAAGGGACGCAATTCATCTCCCATCTTAGAGGTGGGAATCTTCTTGCTGGAAGAGGATAAATTATATTTATTTTTCTTTGTAGTAAAGCATACAATGACAGTATCCTTCAAAATTCTCATCCGCAATCTGTTCCCGAAATTCTTTACACATGCATTTCGTATCTTCATTCATTTCCAAACGACATGGACAATATCCATTTTTCTTTTTTAAACCTTCTTTTACCATCTTTACAACTTTCTCATTTTCGTTTAATCGAATCTTCATGTTTTTTCTCCTTTTATATTTTTATTTTTTATTATTCTTGCTCTTAATTTTATATTTGATGACTGAAATGATTTTTTCAAACACCTTCTAGACAATTTTGCATTTTTACATATGTGAATTGCTGTAATTTTCTTAAAAAATGTAGTATAGTATAATTATCACATATGTAACAAGGAGGAGGTATATTATGAAAAAATCAGATGAACAGGAACGGAATATAGCTAGTCGGCTTTATAATCTGGACAAAAAAGTTTATGAGACAACAGGCAGTACTTTAGGACGTGTCTTTCCTTCCAGTCCATCATTCGCATTAGAGAAAATTATTGATGCACTCAAGATAAATCGAGAATATTTTCTTAAAAACGAGATGACACTAATTGCCAACATGATCGGAACAATCCGAGACGAGGAAAAGGCCGCCCCATTAAAACAGGAGTATGACGAACTGGAGAAAGATATCCTCGCCTACAATCCTACGATTATCTTGCCTCACAGCATTGATAATAATGATGCCGTTGCCTCCCGTCGTTTTTCTTCTGATAACCATTTAATCATATGCATCAGCAGGCAGTTTGGAACCGGTGGGCACACGATTGGTTTTGAACTGGCTCAGCGTCTTGGCATCGCCTATTATGATAAAGAAATCATTCATCTTGCCTGTGACAGAATGGGCTTAAACTCCAAAGATGTAACGGATTACGGTATTGACAGTTCCGGCAGCAGCCGTGGAATCTTAAGCAGTATCGGAAAGGCTTCCAGAAAGTTTTTCTCCACACAGTCTGATATGCTTTTCTTTACCCAGAGCAATCTAATCTGTGAAATGGCCACACAAGAAAGTTGTATCTTCATGGGGCGCTGCGCCGATGTAGTTCTTACCAATAACAACATCCCTCATCTTTCCATTTTCTTATCTGCTCCATTTAAAGAAAGAGTAAAGTATGAGATGGGGATTGCTTCCTGTGATTATAAAACTGCTTCTGCAAAAGTAAAAACAATGGATCAGGAACGTAAAAATTATTACCAGTATTATACCGGCCGTCAGTGGGGATATGCCGGCAATTACGATCTGTGCGTGAACACATTTTTCTATGGACACGATGAGACTATTCAGGTTCTCTATGATATGGCGGAAATGTCCTGTAAAAAATAGTTCATATGCTGTCAATTTTATATTCTTGATTTCATAAGAAGATTTTTTGCCAGTTATACAAAAGCATATACAAACATATGCTGCAAATTGAGGTGTGCAGATTACAGGAATGATTTTCCAAACACGCTCTAGAATATTTAAAAGGCAGAGAGATTCTATTTGTAATTTCCCTGCCTTACTTTTATTGTGCCGGTCTGGCAATCTGTGCAACTCTTCCTTTTCTTGAAGTGTAATCTCTCTTTAAAATAGATGGGTAATTTCCAGTAATAGAAGACATCGTATATCCTACTAACTGATTATTTCTCCATTCATATCCTACAAAAATCTCTACATGATATATATTTTTGTATCTTCCGTTATATCCCTTCTTGTAAAACACCAAATCACCTGGCAAAAGTTTTTTCTTTCCTATTGACACACCTCTGTTTGCTACTACTTTGCCCTTCTTAGTAGACCAGAGTGCCATGCCTGCTGCTGTATTACACCAGGAAGTACTTCCTCCCATTGTAATTCCTTGTGGGAGATAACATCTGCCACAAAATGAACTACAATCCGCAGAACGCTTACCCATTCTGTTTCCCTGACTGTAACTTATATTTCTCGCACTATGGAACTTTTTCGCTTTTTCTACTGCTTTATATGCTTTTTTGCTACACACAGATACGATACATTTCAAGGTTTTCTTTCCAACCTTTGCCTGAACAATAGCATTACCCTTTTTATGAAATGTAACCGTTCCATCCTGTGAAACTTCTGCTACAGATGACTTTGATGAAAACCAGATGATATGCTTTCCTTTCTTTACGTTCTTTACCTTAAGCTTTACCGGGGCCATCCCCTTATAAGCCGTGACTGTTGTCTTATTTAATGCTACACTCTTACGCTTTGCCTGTACATTTCCCTTTCCTGCAAATAGCAAAACTGCCATAAAAAAGACAGTAAAAAAGAAAATTCTCTTTCCTGTACGTTGATATGTACTCATATTTTTCTAACACTCCCTCTAATAATTACATATTATTTATCTTTTTTCTAAAATGCCATTATAAACAACACGGTTATCATTTTACCATATTTTATTAAAAAATGCACACAAAAATTTAATATATTTGTAACATATATTTCCCTTGTGGACATTTTCAGAGAAAGTTATAATACAAACAGGTAAATTGAATTGCAAATCACACAGCAAAACAAACTACAAAAACACCAACGATATTTAAATATATCAACATACTTAAAAACAAGAAACTTCAGCTTCCACGAGCTGAACAGTTCACAATATTTATCAACGAAAGGATTTACTTATGAAATTTCACAGAGTTTTACTATTCACTTCTATCCAGATGGATATCACTCCAGTAGGCGATGACCTTCATGTACTTCTTACCTGCGGCGGAGAAAACCGTCTCGGCTGCACCGCTTTTTCCACACCAGTTCCAGATACCGACCCTGTAGAATGCGAGACTTCCGTTATCACAGACGTAGATAATCCAGAAGATTTATTCTGCCCTTATATTGCAGAAAGCCTCTGCAAAAAGACCGGACAGCGAGTTTTATGTACTGGTGGAATTTTTGTGGAGAATCCTGACGAACATCAGATAGATAAACTTTACGAAAACGTAGATGAAATGATAATGGACTGGGTTCATTTTCTGGATTAATCATTTCGTATCTGGCTAAAAGCAGACGAAAAACAAGAGAGCATATAATCCCTATCTGTGACTTTCGTCGCGGCGTGTTGAATGTTCGCTCTACTCGCTCACATCCAACACTTGCTCCCAGGCCACAGATAGGGATTATATGCTCTCTTGTTTTTCTGACTTTGGCTAGATAACTTTGGCTAGATACAATGAATTAAATCAGAAATTGATACTGGGGGATTTGGGGACAGAAACTGATGTCTTCTGCTTACTCAAAAATGACTGGGAATAGGGGATATGATTTGACCTGCCTATATGTAATAGTAAGATAAAAAAATATCTATCTACAATATTCTGAGAGCAAGCAGAAAACTTCTGCCCTCT
>ENA-OWPB01000533-OWPB01000533.1-human-gut-metagenome-genome-assembly--contig:-NODE-533-length-47472-cov-5.110678_pt1 | contig 47472 bp, 39 predicted proteins | sample MGYA00248260_ERZ651838 | MGnify/ENA primary metagenome ERZ651838 (study PRJEB26924, sample SAMEA4378304) | human gut metagenome | biome: human gut; feature: human-associated habitat; material: faeces... | reverse complement strand
GAACATTCAACCTGCAGCGACTAAAGTCACAAATATAGGGTATCGGCTCTCTTTGAAAGCGTCTCCTTTGCTGCGCAAATCAGAACTTAATAAGCTTTTCCGAAGTAAACCTCACATTTTGCTGGTTTTCCACAGTGAACACATACATCGGAATGTTTTGCCTGTACAAATGGAATACAACGTGTTGTTGCACCATTCTCATCTTTGATGGCTTCTTCACATTCTTCTTCTCCACACCACATTGCGCGGATGAATCCCTGCTGGTTTTCAAGAATGTCATTGAATTCTTCCCAGTTATGAGCGATATGTGTATTTTTCTCAAGATGTGCTTTTGCTTTATTGTACATATCGTTCTGCATTGTCTCAAGAACTTCTGTTAATGTTTCTGGAATCTTATCAATAGGTGTGACAATCTTTTCTCTTGTGTCACGACGAACGATAACTGCCTGACCTTTTTCGATATCCTTTGGTCCGATTTCGATACGGGTAGGAATTCCCTGAATTTCCTGTTCGCTGAACTTCCATCCTGGGGATTTATCGGAATCATCTACTTTTACAGAGAAGTTGGACTTCAGAGTATCACGAATCTCAAATGCTTTATCTAAAACACCGTCTTTCTTCTGCTGGATTGGGATGATCATTGTCTGTACTGGAGCGATTCTTGGAGGTAATACAAGTCCGCTGTCATCACCGTGTACCATGATGATCGCACCGATGATACGAGTGGACATTCCCCATGAAGTCTCGTATACAGGAGAAAGTTTATTCTCTTTATTTGTATACTCAATACCAAAAGCCTTTGCAAATCCGTTACCAAAGTTGTGGCTTGTACCGGACTGTAATGCCTTACAGTCATGCATTAATGCCTCAATTGTGTAAGTAGCTTCTGCACCGGCAAATTTTTCTTTTTCTGTTTTTCTTCCTTTTACTAATGGAATCGCTAAAACCTGCTCACAGAAATCTGCGTATACGTTGAGCATCTGCTCTGTTCTTTCTTTTGCTTCCTCTGCTGTTGCGTGGAAAGTATGTCCTTCCTGCCATAAGAACTCAGAAGAACGAAGGAATGGACGAGTTGTCTTTTCCCAACGAAGTACGGAACACCACTGATTGTATACAACTGGAAGATCACGATAAGAATGTACGATGTCCTTTACATGGTCGCAGAATAAGGTCTCTGATGTAGGACGTACACAAAGTCTTTCTGCAAGTTTCTCTTCTCCACCATGAGTTACCCATGCTACTTCTGGCGCAAAACCTTCTACATGATCTTTTTCCTTCTGTAAAAGACTCTCAGGAATTAACATTGGAAGATATACGTTCTCTACTCCTGTCTCTTTAAATCTTGCATCTAACTGCTTCTGGATATTCTCCCAGATTGCATATCCTCTTGGGCGGATGATCATGCATCCTCTTACGTTAGAATAAGAAATTAACTCTGCCTTTGTTACTACATCTGTATACCACTGGGTAAAATCTTTATCCATTGGAGTGATTGCTTCTACAAGCTTCTTTTCCTTAGCCATAATATTTCCTTTCTTCTTATATAACATGATATCTAACATATTTTTTATGATACAAAGATAAAGGATTGCTGCTTCAATTCCCGCAACAATCCGCACTGTCAGTCTGTTTTTTATTGTAAAATAACTCCCTTGATTTGTCAAGAATATGACTATATAAAGCGAGAAAATATACATAAATATGTATACAAAATAGCACCACCAATAAATAGCTGGCAGTGCTATTTTTTAAAATGCTTCTACATCCATCTTCTCAAATGCTTCTCCTGATGGTTCTATCTTAAATGTCATTCTCTCCCCAGTTACCGGATGATTAAAGGATATCCTTGTAGAATATAATCCAATCTCTGTATATTTCTTTTTCGTTTTCTGGAACTTTGGATTATATTTTGTATCGCCGTAAAGTCCAAGTCCACGAGAAGCAAACTGTACTCGAATCTGGTGATGACGGCCTGTATGAAGAATGACAAGGATCCATGTAAGCACTCCTTCTTTTGTCTCAATACAGTCAATCAATTCATAATCCAGTTCTGCTTTCCTGGCTCCCGGTGTTCCTGCTTTCACTACTTCTGTTTTATTTGTCTTTCCATTTTTCAGGAGATAATCTTCAAAAGTTCCAAAGTCCTCTCTAAGATTTCCACACACAACTGCCTGGTAATTTTTTTCAAATTCAAAATTTTGAATCTGTTCGCTAAGATTTGCAGCAGCCTCTTTTGTCTTAGCAAGAACCATCAATCCACCTACTGGTCTGTCCAGACGGTGAACAACGGCAAGATATGGTTCTTCCTCACTATTTTGCTCCTCAAAAATATGATGCTTTAGTATTGTAAGCACATCCATATCTCTTGTATGATCGCTCTGTACCGGCATACCTGCAGGTTTTTCACATACAATTACTGCATCGTCTTCAAATACAATCGGAACTCTCTTTTTCTTTAGCATATATTCTTTACTACTCCTCTATTACTTCAGTCTTTTATCTCCTCTATTATACTTATTCAGAGCCTTAAAATCAAATGGCATCTACAATACTTTCTCTTTCTCCACTTACATCACTGTCAATAACTCTAAAACGATAACCTGATCCCCAGACCGTTTCAATATATCCGGACTTTACATTTGCATTCTCTGTTTTCTTTCGTATCTTTTTAATATGAACTGTTACTGTCGCAATCTCACCCATTGAATCCATTCCCCACACTGCACTGAATAATTCATCTTTGGAAAATACATGATTTGGATGTGTTGCGAGATAAGTAAGAAGATCAAATTCCTTAGTAGTAAAAAATCTTTCCTCTTCATTTACGAAGACTCTACGGGCACTTTTATCGATTTTCAATCCTGGGTATTCTATATATTCATTTACATCAATACGTTTCCTGGTGAGTCTGATATAGCGATTTAAATGTGCTTTTACCCTTGCAACCAGTTCGTTCGGACTAAATGGCTTCGTAATATAATCATCTGCTCCAATGCCCAATCCTCTTATCTTATCAATATCACTTTTCTTTGCGGAAACAATAAGAATTGGTATATCTATTCTATGGCGAAGCTCCCGGCATATCTCAAATCCATCCATATCAGGAAGCATCAAATCCAATATAATAAGATCAATATCTCCTTTCAACGCTCTTTGTAATCCGCCTTCACCCGTTTCTTCAATAGATACTTTAAAAGAATTAATCTCCAAATAATCTCTTTCTAATTCTGCAACAGCTCTTTCATCCTCTATTATCAAAACATGCTTCATAAACACCTCTCCATTCTTTGCTGACTTTCTTGTAACTCTTATGTGAAAGAAAGCCTGCCTGCAACAGGAGTACTTTTCGCCCACACAGTATTTGTGGTCTTCTATAACTTTTGATAATAGAAAATCCCAATTATGCTGCCTTCCCCGACAATACTCTTTTATTTACTTTATTGTAATACGATTATAACATAAATTAGTTTTTAAAACACAACTTTTCAAAAACTAAACAATATTTAACAAATATTTTATAAAATTTTTTTGTTTTCTGACTTTGGCAAACTAAATTTTATAAAATAGGGGGGGAGGATTTGGGGATTCTCAGGAGGGGTTTCTATTAAATAGTAAGTTTTTAGTTTTTTAATCTTTTTCTACTCTATAGATAACTTGAATCCAGCCAAACCTTCCAGCTCTCTCCCTCAAATCCTACCAAAAAACTACATTCTTCCCCACTCTCCAGAGCAACCGATAGGTTTTCTGAATCCCCCCAAAAGACAGAACTCTGAACCCTGTATCAATAGTATCTGTGGCCTGAGAGCAAGTGTTGAACACGAGCGCGTAAGCGAGTATTCAACACGCCGCGACGAAAGTCACAGATACTATTGATACAGGGTTCAGAGTTCGTCTCCATGAAATCAAAATCTATCTATTTAAACTCAAGAATGTAGTTCAAAATCTCATCTGCTACTTCCTCTTTGGACATGAGTTCGAGATTTTTTTCTTCTTTTTCTGAAATGATTGTAACCCTGTTGGTATCTGTTCCAAATCCAGCCCCCTGCTCTTTCAAATTGTTAGCTACAATCATATCAAGATGTTTTTTCTTTAATTTTTTTCGGGAATTTTCAAGCATATTTTGTGTTTCCATGGAAAATCCGCAAATAATCTGTTCTGGCTTCTTATGCTCTCCGACATAACCAAGTATATCGGTTGTTCTTTCGAGAGCGATCGCCATATCTCCATCTCTCTTTTTTACCTTCTCATCGCTGACATTAGACGGACGATAGTCTGCTACTGCCGCTGCTTTAATAAGGATATCCTGCTCTGGAAAACCGCCACTGACTGCTTCAAACATATCCTGTGCCGTAGTTACAGGAACCATTTTCACAAATGGAACTGGATCGAGTGCAACGGGACCGGAGACAAGTGTTACGTCCGCTCCGCGGAGCATTGCTCTTTTTGCGATGGCATATCCCATCTTTCCTGTAGAGTGATTTGTGATGTAGCGGACAGGGTCAATGGCTTCCTGCGTCGGACCGGCAGTTACCATAATCTTTTTGCCCTTTAAATCTTTTTCACAGGCAATTTCCTTTATGATATATTCATACAAAACTTCCGGATCTGGCATCTTTCCTGCCCCTGTATCTCCGCATGCAAGATAACCAACTGCAGGCTCTACCACTTCCATATCGTATTTCTTCAATATGTTTAAATTATCCTGTACAATCGGATTTTCAAACATATGCACATTCATTGCAGGAGATACGATTTTCTTTGCACTGCAGGCTAAGGCTGTTGTGCTTAGCATATCATCTGCAATTCCATGAGCAAGCTTGGCAATAATATTGGCGGAAGCTGGTGCGATCATCATCACATCTGCTTTCTGTGCCACAGACACATGTGCTACATGAAACTGAAAATTTCTGTCAAATGTATCTACGAGACATTTATTATTTGTCAATGTCTCAAATGCAATCGGATTGATAAAGTTCGTTGCGTTTTTTGTCATAATCACATGTACATCACAGTGCTGTTTTACGAGCATACTTGCAAGATTTGCAATTTTATAAGCGGCAATACTTCCAGTTACTCCTAAAACGACGGTTTTTCCTTTTAACATTTTTTATCCTAACCTCTCCATGTCGAATAAACGCCCATGTCTTTCATAATTTGTAACACGGCTGATTTTATTCTCATCATCTACAAATACAACATTTGGTTTATTTTCTTTGGCTTCTTCTGGAGTCATCTGTGCATAAGCCATGAGGATAATCTTATCATTTACACTGGCACATCTTGCTGCGGCACCATTTAAACACATAACGCCGCTGCCTCTTTCGCCGGCAATTGTGTATGTCTCAAAACGGTTTCCATTATTTACATCTACAATCTGAACCATCTGGTATTCTCTGATACCGGCCGCGTCAAGTAAATCCTCATCTACTGTGATGCTTCCAACATAATCAAGTTCAGCCTGAGTAACAGTTGCTCTGTGAATCTTTCCCTGTAACATTGTAATCTGCATTGTATCTATTCCTCCGAAAAATCTCTATGTCTTCTTAATTACAAAATATTAAATAAATCATTATTCAAAGCTATCTGAATTTTAATTTATATTCCTTTTCGATATAAACTACTTAGCTCTGAATAACTCTGCGTGTACTTGAAATATTCTTTAATCCACTTGTTACTCTACGATAAAGTTATCGATGAGTCTTGTCTTTCCAATATAAACGGCCATAGCTACTAATACTGGGGCTTTGATTTCTTCTACAGGCTGCATGGATAATCCGTCTACTGCCTCCACATAATCAATCTTCGCCATTGGCTCAGACTCAATCTTCTTAATCATTGCTTCTTTTACTGCTGCGGCAGATGCCTCTCCATCTTCTACCATTTTTTTACCTAGGAATACAGCTTTACTTAAAATGAGTGCTGCCTTTCTTTCCTCTTCATTTAAATAAGTATTTCTTGAACTCTTTGCCAGACCATCTTCTTCACGCACGATTGGACATCCAACAATTTCGATATCCATATTTAAGTCTCTTACCATACGACGGATGATAGCAAGCTGCTGTGCATCTTTCTGTCCAAAATAAGCACGGTCCGGTGTTACGATATTAAAGAGTTTACTTACAACGGTACATACTCCTCTGAAATGAATTGGTCTGCTCTTTCCACATAATGTCTTAGAAAGAACATCCATATCCACCCATGTACAAAAATCTGGTGCATACATTTCAGATGGTTCTGGGTGAAATACCATAGCTGCTCCAATAGATTCACAAAGCTTACAGTCTGCCTCGAAATCTCTTGGATAAGCTTCTAAGTCTTCTGTTGGTCCAAACTGTGTAGGATTTAAAAATACACTGACAACAACTTTATCATTCTGCTCTACTGCTTTTTTGATTAAGCTTGCATGTCCTTCGTGAAGATATCCCATTGTAGGGACAAGACCAACGGTAAGGCCCTCTCTTCTCCATGCTTTTACCTGCTCTCTTACTTCGTTTACTGTATATACTTTTTCCATAATCTTATTATCCTTCTTTTATATATTTATAATGCCTGATTCTAACATCCCATAGCAAAACGATTTCAAACCTTCTTCACTTTGGAATCTCTAAATTTCAAATCGAAAATATTAGATTTATTAATCCAGCATTAATAAAGCTTATCTAACACTTCGTCAGCAATCTTAAATGTATGTTCCTGTGCCGGGAAGGAGCTGTCCTTTACTGCGGCATCATAATCTTTGAATGCCTGTGACATAATCTCCCCTACATTTGCAAAGCTTCGTACAAACTTCGGTGTAAAATCAGAAAACATAGAGAGCATATCTGCATAGACAAGAATCTGTCCATCGCAGCCCTCTCCTGCTCCGATTCCAATCGTAGGAATATGTAACGCCTCTGTTACCTTGCGGGCAAGTTTGGCTGGAACACATTCTAAAACAACAGCAAATGCTCCTGCTTCTTCTACTGCCTTTGCGTCTTCAATAAGCTGCTGTGCTGCCTCTACAGTTTTACCCTGTACTTTAAATCCACCAAATGCATTGACGGACTGTGGAGTAAGTCCAAGATGTGCCATTACTGGAATAGAAGCATCAGTGATTGCCTTAATCTGTGGACACACACTTTTTCCACCCTCTAACTTCACACAGTCACACTGTGTCTCTTTCATAATCTTTCCGGCATTTACAACTGCATCATAAACAGAAGTCTGATAAGAAAGGAAAGGCATATCTACTACTACTAAAGAATTCTTTGCTCCTCTTGCAACAGCAGCTCCATGATGAATCATATCTTCTACTGTTACTGGGATTGTAGTATCATATCCTAAAACAACATTTCCAAGGGAATCTCCAACTAAGATTCCGTTAATTCCTGCAGCATCTTCTAACTTTGCTGTGGAATAATCGTATGCTGTCAGCATGGAAATCTTTTCACCTTTATCTTTCATTGCCTGAAAAGTTGTTACCGTGTTCTTCATTATATACCTCCTGATTCGCTGTCCCTTATGTTGTTGTCATGCAACCCTCACACAAAATCTTCGCTTCATCAAATCATCATCTGATAAAATCGCGAAATGATTTGTGGTCAGACAGTCTTACTCATTTCCGAGAATGTGTTTTAGCCTTCCATAATCTCTGCCCGGATTTTTCTTTTCTCCTATGGAAATAAGAACTTCTGACAAAAGACGATAAAGCATTTGCTGTTTCTCATCCAGACAGTTCAAATGCTTTTCCACGGTCTTTACATCGGCTCTTTCCACCGGACCAGTGAGACTATTTACAGTTCCATGCTCTGCAATATGCTGCATATTTCCAAGCATAATTGGAGCTAATGCCTTAAGCGCACTCTCTTCATCAAACCCACACTCCTGCATCAGATCAAGACTTTCCTGTATCAGTGCAACCACATGATTACTGCATACGGCGGCAGCACAATGATATTTCACTTTATCCTTTGCTGCTATATAACGCACCTCATTTCCAAGATTATTAAAAATCCCGGCGATTTCTTGCCGATGCTTCTCATCGCCTTCTATTACAAAATACGCATGTGATAGCTCTTTGTAAGAATTGTATTTATCGCTGACTGCAAAGAGCGGATGGACAGAATATCCGAAAGCACCACACTTATCAATTCCGGGAAATGCATCTCCGGCTGATAAAGCACCACTGCAATGACATATAAACTTTCCCTCAAGGGACATATCTTTCATCTGATTCCACACTGTGGTAATCAAATCATCAGGAACAGTAAGAAACAGAGTATCACTTATCTTTACAATTGTCTCCAAATCTTCTATAAAGGTCGTCTCTGTAAAAGTCGCCGCCTCTTTCGCAAGATTCTCATTCACATCGTAATATCCTGTTACTTTCAGATTATTTAATCTGAAATACTTACCAAGGGAACACCCAACTTTCCCTGCACCTATAATTCCTGTTCTCATAATTCATCACCCTGCCTTTCGCACGGTGATACTCCGAGTCTCATTCCTAAAGATATAAGCTCAATATCTGCCAGTTACATGGGGGTATGGTTTCGCTTTGAATACCATCCATAAAATTACTACCACACTATATCATTTTCAAAGACATTCGTAAATAGATTTTTTGAAAAAATTGATTATTTTTTAACATGCAATTTTGGATTTGCGGGTAAACAGACGTCACTGTGGTGGAAAGTGTGACCAGCTTGCCAGAAGGATTTAGAAAAGAAGGGGTTATTCTAAGCTTGATTTTGTTCCGTTGTGCTAAACGTTCCATTCTGCCTGATAAAACAACCTTGCTCGAAAACGAGCTCGCAAGGCTACAGTCAGAATTCCACAGCACAAAGTCACAAAATTCAAGCTTAGAATAACCCCTTCTTTTTTTAATTTCTTTGAGCAATCCAGCAAAAGTTTCTTACAGCTAATGTTCCATCTAATCCCTACAATCCGTCGAAAAATAACTCTCCCACTTGCCTTAAAGTAGTGCAGCTAACGCATGTATCTCCCAAACTTCTGATTTCCCTCCAGCAACCAAAGTCAGCCCTCAAAAAGAGCCTATCTCCTTTGCCTTAGCTTAGCAGATCAGCATCTTACAGATACTTCTTAAGAGTCTCTGCTTTATCAAGCTTCTCCCATGGGAGATCAAGATCATTTCTTCCAAAATGACCATAAGCTGCCGTCTGCTTATAGATTGGCCTTCTTAAATCAAGCATCTTAATGATTCCTGCTGGTCTTAAATCAAAGTTCTCGCGAACCATATCTACGAGTTTATCTTCTGCAATCTTCCCTGTTCCGAAAGTATCTACCATGATAGATGTAGGCTGTGCTACACCGATTGCGTAGGATAACTGAATCTCACATTTATCTGCGAGTCCGGCTGCTACGATGTTCTTAGCTACATATCTTGCAGCGTAAGCAGCAGAACGGTCTACCTTTGTGCAATCCTTGCCTGAGAATGCTCCGCCGCCGTGACGTGCATATCCACCATAAGTATCTACGATAATCTTTCTTCCTGTTAATCCACTGTCTCCGTGTGGTCCACCGATTACGAATCTTCCTGTAGGGTTAATGAAGAACTTTGTATTCTCGTCAACCATATCTTGTGGAAGAATTGCATCAAAAACGTATTTCTTAATATCTTCATGAATCTGTTCCTGTGTGACTTCAGGATCATGCTGTGTAGAAAGAACAACCGCATCGAGACGGTCTGGTTTACCATTCTCGTCATATTCTACAGTAACCTGTGTCTTTCCGTCTGGTCTTAAGTAAGACAGAGTTCCGTCTTTACGAACCTTTGTGAGCTGTCTGGATAACTTGTGAGCTAATGCGATAGGATATGGCATATACTCTTCTGTCTCGTTGCTGGCGTAACCGAACATCATACCCTGGTCTCCAGCTCCGATTGCTTCTAATTCTTCATCGCTCATCTTGTTCTCTCTTGCTTCAAGTGCTTTATCAACACCCATAGCAATATCGGAAGACTGCTCATCTAAAGCAACCATAACACCGCATGTATCTGCGTCAAAACCATATTTACCCCTTGTATATCCAATCTCTTTGATTGTATCACGGACAAGCTTCTGAATGTCCACATATGCACTTGTTGTTACTTCTCCCATAACAAGTACAAGGCCTGTTGTCATTGCTGTCTCGCAGGCAACACGGCTCATAGGGTCTTTTTCCATTAATGCATCAAGTATAGCATCAGAAACCTGGTCACACATCTTATCCGGATGTCCTTCTGTTACAGATTCTGATGTAAATAATCTTCTTTCCATTATACTCTTCATCTCCAATTCTTAATTTACAGTACCTGTTTTATAAATAAATTTATTGGTTTCTTTCTCGGAATCAACCTTCTCAATCAATCCCCCAAGAGCACGGAGCTTCTCATCGAATCTCTCATATCCTCTCTGAATATAACCAATCTGAGTTACCGTTGTATATCCATCGGCTGCAAGTCCTGCGATAACAAGAGCTGCTCCTGCACGAAGGTCTGGTGCTGCTACTGATGCACCTGTATACTTCTCAACACCGTGAATAATCGCAGTGTTGCCTTCTACCATCTTAATATTGGCTCCCATACGACGAAGCTCTTCTACATAGCGAAAACGATTCTCAAAAATGCTTTCTGTAATCGTACTTGTACCTGTAGAAAGCCCCAGTGTAATTGCCATCTGTGGCTGCATATCTGTAGGAAATCCCGGATATGGAAGTGTCTTGATCTGTGTGTGACGCAGACGCTGCGCTGCCACAACTCTTACTGCATCATCAGACTCTTCAATCTCTGCTCCAATCTCTATTAACTTCGCAGAAATTGTCTCTAAATGTTTAGGAATTACGTTCTTGATCAGAACATCTCCTCTGGTAGCTGCCGCTGCCATCATGAAAGTTCCGGCCTCAATCTGGTCTGGAATCACAGAATATTCTGTATCGTGGAACTTCTCTACACCTTTGATACGGATAACATCAGTTCCAGCACCGCGAATATCGGCTCCCATGCTGTTTAAGAAGTTCGCAACATCCACGATATGTGGCTCTTTTGCAGCATTCTCAATTACAGTATTACCCTGTGCGAGTGATGCTGCCATCATAATATTAATTGTTGCACCAACAGAAACCACATCTAAATAAATGCGGCTTCCAACAAGCTGGTCTGCCTGTGCAATAATCATGCCATGTTCAATCTTAACTTCCGCACCAAGTGCACGGAATCCCTTAATGTGCTGGTCGATTGGACGGCTTCCGATATCACATCCTCCCGGAAGAACAACCTGTGCTTTTCTATACTTACCAAGTAAAGCTCCAATTAAATAATAGGAAGCTCTGATTTTTCTAATATATTCATTATCTACAATTAAGTCTCCAGTAGAATCGATATTCTTTCCACTGATTACAACTTCATTATCTCCCTTACGGTCAATCGTTGCTCCAATGCCTTCCATTGCCTGTAAAAGGACATTGGTATCTCTAACATTCGGCATATTATCAATTAAACATTCTCCATCAGTCATAATGGCAGCTGCCAGAATTCCTAATGCTGCATTCTTTGCTCCACCAATTACAACTTCACCAACTAACGGATTACCACCTTTAATAATATACTGTTCCATTTCGCACCTCTATAATCTATTCTAAACGTTATTATTCTTAACACTAATTTTCAAACTTAAGTAAAACTAAATAAATTCTAAGTAAAAACTTCTATGTAAAAAAATTCAAGTAATAAATTCCTAACTAAAATATTTTTATATAAATATAGGAATTTAAACAAATCAAATCTAATTCAAAATATTTCTATCTGAATTTCCAAATTCAAATAATAAACTTCTATTTTGTACAAAATTCCAAATAACAAATTCTATTCAAATTATTTTTATTTTAAACATAAAAATCCAAATAACAGATTTTTAATCAAAATATTTTCATTTCAAAAAATCAGATAATAAAATATCAACCAAAAAAATGGAATTTCTATTCCAAAGATTACTCTCTACACAAAAATGAATTCAAAATAAAAATAAAATTATCGTAACTATTCATAATCCGTTTACAAAGACGTATTCCCGATGCCTTCTCTTATATGGTTATTTTTATCTGAATAGTTATAAACTACCTGTAATCCTGTTTCAAAAATTCCTGTCATGATATTTTATATCTCAAACAAATATGTACTTTTCTTCATAATTCAAATTAAACCTAGAATCATTTTATTATATCATATTCCCCGATTTATTGTAAATCAGAAATTATTACAAAATAAATGTTTTAATTTATCTATTTTTTCTCTTTTTTTTCTTCTTACGAACAGAATATCCAAATGTCCCCAAAGATTCTCCCAGCCCAAAATATGTCCCGTGAGAATATACAATTGGTGCTGCTTTTTCTAAATGAAACGTTCCTCTCTCATCCATATAGGAATCGTCCACTGTCACATGAACAACATCTGCTATAAACATCGTGTGAGAACCAAGTGCCACTTCCTCTCTGACACGGCACTCGATATTTACCGGACTATCCTCAATGACAGGAGCATTAATTTTCTTTGCTTCCCCTTTAATCAGACCAGTCTGTTCAAACTTGTCCATATCCCTTCCGGAACGGACACCACAGAAATCGGTTGCTTTTGCAATCTTTTCCGTAGTGAGGTTTACAACAAATTCCCCTGTTTCATGTAACGCTTTATAGGAATGTCTCTCTGGGCGAACAGAAATGTAGAGCATGGGTGGATTGGTACATACCGTTCCTGTCCAGGCCACTGTTATAATATTATCATTTCCCTCTTTATCTCTCACCGATACCATAACCGCCGGAAGAGGGTATAACATATTACCCGGCTTAAAATCTAATTTACCCATACTCTGTCCTTTCTATTACTGAAATTATTGTAAAAATTACTATAAATATCCCTAATTATTTTTTCATCCAAACTATCTGATATTTATAAAGCAGATACTTTGAATCACCTTTGTAAACAACATTCCGGAAAACCATCAATACTTACAAAATGCAAATTTCCAGAATTTTACCATAAGCAATTAATGAATAATTAGATAGATTTCTTAATTGACTGTCTGATTTCTTCTAACTGCTCCGCGGAAATCTCCTGCTGTGGCCAGTTAAGATTCAGTCCATCTCCCTCATAACGAGGAATCAGATGTAAGTGGAAATGATTTACAGTCTGTCCTGCAATCTCTCCATTATTCTGAACAAGGTTCAGCCCGTCACACTTTAACGCATCTCTCATTGCTCTTGCGATGCAGGTAGCCAATGCAAATAACTTGCCAGCTGTCTCTCCATCTAAATCATAAATATTGTCAAAATGTTCCTTAGGGATAATGAGACAATGTCCCTTTGTTGCCGGATTCACATCAAGAATTACTGTGAAATGGCTGTCTTCATAAACCGTAGCAGAATGAATCTCTCCTTTTGCAATCTTACAGAATATACAATCTTCTTTCATTATTAAACACACCTTTCTCTTCCTATAGCGTGTTTGAAAAATGCTCTAGTACATATCGAAAAAACAAAAAAACAATCTGCACATCTCGCTTTATAAAAAACACTTTCAAACACATACCACTATTTCATATCTAATATTATAAATATATATAAAACCCTTTAAAACTTAAAAATCAATGTCGCCAGTGGCGGCACAGATATTTTAATGGAGTATGGTCTCAAATCCCAACATTCAGAGACCGCCTGAACTTCCTGATGCTCGTCTCTGCCTTCGCCGCCAAATTCCACAGCATCGCTATTCGAAATCATTGTATACTTTCCAGCTTTCGGAACACCTACCTGGCAGTTCTCTTTCTCTTCTGTGCCAAAGTTACATATAAATAGCAGATTATCTCTGCCTGACGGTGACTTTCTCATAAATCTTAATACAGAGGACTCCGCATCCATCCCGTTAATCCACTCAAAAGAAGCTCTCAGTGGATCATACTCATAAAGGGCAGGATATTCCTGATAAATCCGAATCAGGGACTTCACATATTCCTGCGAAGAAATATTTTCATGTGAATGAAGATCCCATGCCTTTCTTCCGGGCACTCCCATCAGATAGCCATAAGACATCCTGACTCCTGTTAACTTATCATAATCACATGAAGGCTTCTTGTCAATGAGAGATTCATCAAAAAGATTATTTTTCTCTTTATTAAGTAAAAGCAGTGTATTAGAGAAATCTCCCTTCATCAATGGTTGTGAAAGACAGAAATATTTTCCCTGTCTCTTCTCAAAATCTGTTCCAAGATATTCTTCCACTCCTGCTTTTAATTCCATATTCCATTCAAAGTCAAAGAAGTCTCTTGTCTGTTTTCCTTTTATTTCTTCCCCAATGAACAGTACACTGTTGTCTTCTTTTTTTATTACTTCTTTTGCTTTCTCAAGAAAATCAGAAGAATTCTCACTCAATCCCCGAAATACAAATCCATCGATATGATATTCTTTTATCCAGAACAAGATATTAGCAAGAAGATAGTTGACTGCCTGCGGATGTTTTTTCTCAAAAAGATGTACTGCTCTTGTTAAATATTCTGGTGATATTTCTAACATAACTCCAATATTTCTTTTATGTGAACGGTTCACAAAAAATCGCATTGTATCCGGTGTGTTCCCGTAAAATGTCGGCTCAAAAAATCCTCTTTCCACTCCGAGTTTCGCTCTCTCCGGTGTGCCTCGGAGTAAAATATGTGTATGCCCCATATCCTGCACAATTTCCTGTACTTTCTCATCCGGGGAATCTAATTCACTAATCCGTACTTCACACACAGACATCGGTGTCTTAAAAACATTTCCATGATATCGTTTGGAAAGCCATCTCGAATCCTCCCAGCGAAATCGCCCAAGATCAAACATTCTTGACGCGCCGTTTTCCTTTTCCTCATTCATTACGGCATATGGGTCAACCATCTGTATTATGTCACCCTGTACATTTTTTATTTCAAATTTATAAAACTGTCCACAGGAAAGTCCTGGAATAAACAGTTCAAAAATGTCGGAGTTCTCCATTTTGTGCATCGGATATAACATCCCATTCCAATAATTAAAATCACCAACTACGCTGACACGCCTTGCTCCTGGTGCCCATACTGCAAAATACATTCCTTCTGTATTTCCAATTTTTACTTTATGACAGCCCATCTTATGGTAAACTTCTGTCCAGTTTCCTTTTGAGAACAACTTTTCTTCTTCTTCCGTAATCAGCCCTTCATAACTGTATGGATCACTACTTATATAAGTATTTCCATCATGAAACGTCATATGTATCTGATAAGAGAATGGTCTTTTATGAGGAAGAAACAGTGAAAATACTGGCTGTCTTTCTACAGTATCCATAGGATAATGCTCGCCATCCTCTGAAATAACTTCCATCTTTACCGCATCTGGATGATAGGCAGAGATAACCTGTCCTTGTAAGATAAAATGTCGTCCCAGTAAATCTCTCGGCTTGCTGCAGTTACCAAAAACCAATTCCATAACCTGGTCTTTTTTTACGACTTCGCTGATTTCATATCTCATGTCATTCCCTCCTCTTTTCAGTTACTTTTTTCGAAAACAAACATTCATATATAGTATATTCAAAAATGCTTTCTGACATTCATAATCAAATATATAAATGTATTGTTCCCTGGAATACAAATCATATTTAAAGCACTTAATTCAAGAATGTCCCGGCATTCTTGCTGGGAAAATATTTTTATATGACTTATACGATTTTTAATAGTTACTTACATTATAATTTTTTTAGATAAGAAAGTCAATAAATGTCAAAAAAGAAGAAATCCCAGAAACAGTAACTTTCCACTGTTTCTGAGATTTCTTCTTCATTTATAGCAACTAAATTAAGAAATTGTTTTTTTAATCTTTGGCCGGTATCTTCATGATAGATATTCTCTAAGGTACCAGTCAATGACTAACGGCAACATGTTTACATGTTATTAGACATTTGCCTGTCACTTATTATACGTTTATTGTTCGTTTGTTTATTATTGTTTTATCATTATTCGAACAATCGGGACTACTTGCTTTCTACTGGCTTTCTTAAAAGACCAAGCATAACTGCTCCAACGATGGAACCGATTGCTAAAGCAATGATATACATTAATGCATTTCCTACTACTGGGAATACGAAGATTCCACCATGAGGTGCCATCAGTGTACATTTGAATGCCATAGATAACGCTCCGGCTACTGCTGAACCGATTACACAAGGAGGAATAACGTGGAGGGGATCTCCTGCTGCGTATGGAATGGCTGCTTCAGAGATGAAGCAAAGTCCCATGATTGCGTTAACTGGTGCTGTTTTTCTATCGTTATCTGTGAATTTGTTTTTAAATACCCATGAAGCAATGGCAATAGCGATTGGAGGAACCATTCCACCTACCATAACGGCTGCCATGATCATGTAACCTGCGTCTGTCTGGTATGCTAAAGAAGCTGTACCAAATACATATGCTGCTTTGTTGAATGGACCACCCATGTCGATGGACATCATACCACCAACAATTAATCCAAGTAAAATACTATTTGCTCCGGATAAGGATTTTAATGCGTTAGCAAGTAACTGGTTTAACCAGGAGAAGAATGGGTTAATTGCAAACATAATCACACTGATTAATAAAAGACCTGCAACTGGATAAATTAACATTGGTCTGAGACCATCCATGGAACTTGGCATTTTCTCAGTAATCTTTTCTAAAGCTAATACCAGATAACCTGCCAGAAAACCTGCAAATAAAGCTCCAAGGAAACCACCGGAAATTACCGTGATGTCTGAATTAAAACAAGAAGCAAATGTTGTTCCGGCACTTGCGATTGCACCACCGGCAAAACCAACCATTAAACCAGGGCGATCAGCAATACTCATCGCAATGAAGCCTGCAAGAATTGGAAGCATGAAGTTAAATGCTACACCACCGGCTGTCTTAAAGAATGCTGCTATTGGTGTGTTCATACCAAAATTAGATGGGTCGATAGAATAATCATCTAACAAAAAGGCAATCGCGATAAGGATACCACCACCGATAACGAATGGAAGCATATTAGAAACACCGTTCATCAGATGTTTATAAATCTGACGTCCAAAGCTTTCATCTCCTTCGGAAGCAGTGCTTGCTGCCTTACCGCCTTCATGATGATAAATCGGTCCGTCACCTTTTACTGCTCTCTCGATTAATTCCTGAGATTTATGAATACCATCGGAAACTTTTACTTTGATAACTGGCTTGCCATCGAAACGAGCCATTTCTACATTTTTATCTGCTGCAATGATGATTCCATCACAGGCATCAATTTCTTCCTGAGTAAGAACGTTTTTCGCTCCACCGGAACCATTAGTTTCTACCTTAATAGAAATTCCTAATTCCTTACCTTTTTCTTCAAGTGCTTCGGCTGCCATGTAAGTATGTGCGATACCTGTTGGACATGCAGTTACTGCAAGAACCTGGTATCCGGCTTTCTTTGCAGGAGCTTCGGCTGCCTGTGCTGCCTTGTCTTCTTCTCCGTATTTTTCTGTTTCCTTTTCATCAATTGCTGCTAAAAATGCATCAACTTCTTTGACAGATAATAACTTTTCACGGAAAGCAGGGTCCATTAAAATAGTAGATAATCTGGATAATGCTTCCAAATGAACATCCGAACCTTCTGCAGGAGCTGCAATCATAAAGAAAAGATTGGATGGCTCTCCGTCAAGTGCTGCACAGTCAACTCCAGATGGTACTGTGATTGCTGCGATACCCGGGTTGATAACCGCTTCATTTTTTGAATGTGGAATACAGATTCCCTCTGCGATTGCAGTAGGTCCTTCAGATTCTCTTTTCATGATTCCTGCTTTAAAAGCAGCTTTGTCTTTGATGTTGCCAACTTCTTTATGAAGATCAACGAGTAAATCAAGCATCTGTTCTTTTGTGCTTACTTCTGCATTAAGAACAACTGCCTCTTTCTTTAACAAATCGACAATTCTCATAATTTTTCCCTCTCTAAAAAATTTAAAGTATTTTTTGTTTTATCTCAAATTCCTGTTTCATTTTAGTTTCTATCATATTCAACTTTTTGAATATAAAATGATAACAGGAACTTTTTAATAAATTCAAAGCACATTCGCTGATTTGATTCAGCATTTTTAAACTTTATTCGGTAATCTGTTTCAGCATCTTTTCATACATTTCCAGAGATGCAAGTCCCTCGGAAAATGCTGTGGCACTACCTGCGGCTGTACCGCTCTTTAATGCTTCTTCATAATTACCACCGCGGATATATCCTGTGATAAATCCTGCCACCATAGAATCTCCGGCACCAACGGAATTTACTACTTTGCCCTTCGGTGTTCCCATCTTAATGTTCTGACCATCTTCTGTGATAAGAATGGCTCCGTCTCCAGCCATGGAAATCAATACATTTACTGCTCCCTTTTCCTGAAGCTTCTTTGCGTAATGTACGATGTCCTCATCTGTTTTGCATACTGTTCCGAACATTTCCCCAAGTTCATGGTTATTTGGCTTAATTAAGAACGGATGATATTTTAAAACATTAAGAAGTAAATCTTTTGTCGCATCTACAACTATACGGATTCCTTTGGATTCGAGACTTGCAAGGATTTTTTCATAAATGTCTTCCGGCAATGTGTTTGGAATACTTCCTGCCAATACAAGAATATCTTCTTTTGTAAGAGTATCAAGCTTTGCAAAAAGTTCATTGATTGCTTCTTCTGTAATTACTGGTCCCTGTCCGTTAATCTCTGTCTCATCGCCATGTTTTACTTTTACATTGATTCTGGAATTGCCCTCTGGCAGATGAATGAAATCTGTGTGGATTCCCTGTGCTGCCAGTCCATCCTCAATTGCCTTTCCTGTAAATCCTGCAACAAAACCAAGAGCTGTTGTTTCAAGGCCGAGAGTATTCAAAATCGTAGATACGTTAATTCCCTTTCCACCGTAAAAAATAGATTCTCTTGTAGAACGATTGACATCTCCTAATTTCAGATTGTCAAGAAATACTACATAATCTAATGCCGGATTAAAAGTTACCGTATAAATCATTACTTTCGTTCCCTCCTTTAAGTTCCCTTTTTCAATGTACTTACGGAATCTTTTATACCTGATTTCTATAGGAGAGATTCCAGAAATACATTTTATAGTTTTGACTTGCTTTGTTTGTGATTAAAGTATAACAAAACAATACCTTTTATACATCTAACGAATGTCATTGATATTAATTTGAATTTGTCATATTCTTATATGACATTTGTCACTTTTTTAGAATTTTGTCGATTTGATTCTTCATTTGGAATAAAAATGTGCTGCTGGCACCCTCCTCATCTACATAACTTTTAATAAGACTGTCTGTTTTCTCATAAGCTTCTTCATACTGCTCAAAACGATTTGGAATTACTCCGGCATCAATTGCTGTATCAAGAAGGGACATATCTATTATGCTGTTTCCCGGTGTATCTTTATTCAGCAGATTCATTGTATCCTGTGAAGTATTTACAGATTTTAATACAGAAGCTGCTGAGGTATCTTCGTATACAAGTTTTTGAATATCTGTATCTGTTGTAAGTAACTTCACAAAATCCCATGCACATTGCTTTTTCTCTGTCCTTGAACTCATTCCCGCCATAAGTGCACTCATCTCCGAACGGTTATCCCCGGAAGGTCCTGCTGGCATACGGATACATGTCCACTCAAAGCCAGAATATTTTTTGATTCTCCACGGATATGGCATGTAAGTTCTATAATTAGAAAATGTAAACGGACGAAATACCACTTTTCCCAAATCGAAATCATTAGATGTGACCTGATAATTCCGATTTGTCGCTTCAAGGCGCTTTACAAATTCAAGAGACTGCGAAAACTTTTCATCAAGGAAATTCGAGGATGTCCCGCTCTGATTAAATGGTGTTATTCCATTCGAATATACTGCCTGAAGCCATGTATAGTCATAACATCCAAATTGATCCATCTGTCCATCTCCATCAGAATCTTTCACTATTGCTTTACAGATGCCATAAAAATCATCCCACGTCCAGTCATTATCCGGGACTTTAATTCCCTCTTTTTGTAAAAGCGTCTTATTTACAAACATCAGGGTCGGATTACATTCCATCGGGAGTGCATACTGGCTTCCTTCATATTGTCCGGCTTTATAAACAGAAGAATAAAACACATCGGAATCAAATTCTTTATCGCCGCCAACTAACATATCTAAATTTTTCAAAGCACCAAGCGATGCTAATGTATTAAAATCCTCATCCAATACCAGATACACGTCTGGTTCCGTTCCCTTTAAAATCTGTTCTGAAAGCCACTCTGAATAATCATTTGAAAGAATGCCCTTTTCATATTCTACCTTTACATTTGGATATTTCGATTCAAACTTCTTAATCGCCTGATCAAGAATCTCATAATGCACTGTCCCGGGGACCTCCCAATTGCTTCCATAAAAAATTCCTACCCGGAGCGTATTCTGGTCTCCATAATGTAGATAGATCAGGCTGCTGATAAAAAAAACTGCCATTACAAAAAGGATTCCTGTCCCTTTTTTTAACTTTATATCTCCCATTATTGTCTCCTCCGATATTCAAATTCATTTATTTATCCGACTATATCAATTACCTCATTCTCCAATATATCTATTTACCGCTCCTGTTTGCACCGCCCAGATTGCAAGCTGCGTTCTATCTCTGAGTTCTAACTTACTGAGAACGGAACTTAAGTAGTTACGGACAGTTCCTTCAGAAAGTACAAGTTCCGATGCAATCTCTTTATTTGACATTCCACATCCTATTTTCTGAATGACTCTCCATTCTGTTTTTGTCAATTCCTCTGTAAGTTCATTATCCACCTGAATCGCATAGCTGCTCTGTGCCATATGATTAAATAATTTTACAACCTTATCCGTAATTTCTGGATTAATCATTGCCTTTCCACTCACAACTGTCCGAATTGCCTCCGCAAGATTCTTCATGGAAATTCCTTTTAAGAGATAGCCACTTGCTCCATACTTTAACGCTCCAAAAATATATTCATCATCATCAAAAGTTGTGAGAACGATAATATAAATATCTGGATATTTTTCCTTGACCAGACGAGTACATTCTACACCGTCAATACCTGGCATACGAATGTCCATCAATATAACATTCGGCTTTTCCTTTTTTATTTCGGAAAGTACCTGCTCTCCGTTTTCCGCTATTCCTGTTACTTCCATATCTTCATTTGCCCCAAGAACAATTTTCAGACTTTCCCGAATCAATTCCTGGTCATCTGCTATTAATACTTTGATCATTGTCTATTCCTCTTATTTTTATTATATTTATTATTTTCGATATATTTAATAATATCTCATTTTAGTTCTATTTTTATCTTGCCGACATTTTCTTGATATATTTCAAAATACCCTCTTTCCTATTTTCACTGACTATCCTTCGCTTTGTCATTGTTGTCTGCGAGATTATTTAACTCATCTCTATCCTTTTTTCCAGTCAGCTTATTTCGAATCGGTATCTTCGCAATAATCGTAAACCCAATCATTCCCTGATAGTTAACCTCACCATTTAGAAGCTCTACTCTTTCTCTTATATGTTTTAAGCCAAATCCTTCTTTTATTGACTCACAGCCGCAGCCATTATCACTGATGATAATCGTCAGCTCCTCATCTTTTTCGCTAATACGAATCCAGATTTCTGTTGCCTTTCCGTGGCGAATAGCGTTGGTCGTGCTCTCCTGTATAATACGGTAAATGACTTCCTCCTCATCTGCCTCAAATTCAAGTTCTTCCATATAAGAAACAAAGTAAATTTTCGTGTTCGTGACCTTTGACATATCCTCTATCATCTGATGAATCGCATTGTTCAGTGACATTCGCTCTAATGCATCCGGCTTTAACTTTCTTACTGAACGGCGGACATCCTGAAGCCCACGTCTTGCAGTATCGCCGATTCCTTCCAGCTGTTCTTTCGCTTTATCTGGTGCAATATCCATAAGTACCAGTACCGCATCAATCCCAACGGATATTCCTGTTAGAATATGTCCCAGCGTATCATGGATTTCTCTTGCCAGACGATTTCTCTCTTTCGTCTCTCCCATTAATTCTTTTTCCTGAGCAAACTCATGAAGCTGTTCATTTGCTTTTTGCAACTGTTCATTTAAAAGCTTGATTCGTTCTCTCTCTCTTCGGTCCTTCATCATAAGAATGACAATGTATATTAGAAACAAGACCATATTTGTAATCTCACAAATCGTCTTTACACTGAGAAAAATCCTTTCTGTATTCCAGTCATAAAATGCAGCCCACGTCTCAAAAGAGTTTAATGGAATAAACATTGTGACAAGATTGTAACTGCATACCATGTAACATAAAAATGCAATAAATAAAAATATCAATTTATTTTTCCTGTCCTCGACATAGGTGAGCATATCCGCTACTACAAGAAAAATCACTCCATTATAAGACATATCTAACTCTTTCAATACAAAAATAAGAAAGATAATCTCGAACACATTCCACAGTAAAACCTTCTCTTTGCCCTCGGCCTCATTTTTTCTCTTGTAATAAATAATCCCACATAAAAAAAAGAGAGAAAATACTACCATAATGATTCTTTGTTCCGGTCTTTCCGGCATCACCTTAAGCGTTCCAATAAATTTTTGTGCTTCCTGGGCCGCCGCCACCCTGTACTGTGTCAATACGATGGTAAAAGTAAGAAAGAGAACAATAATCACATTAAGCAATACCATCATCGTAAAACACTGGTGCTGATATCCTGCCGCGTCCTTTCTTTTTTCCATTGATATTCCTCCTTCCTCTTACTGCCATCCTGACAGGCTATAATCATTTATATTGTCTTTTGTAATAAGGGAAACAGGAACAATGCACTGCTTTTCAGTTTTCTTTCCATCAAGAATTTTGTAAAGCATTTCCACAGTTTTCTTTCCGGTAGTTCTTGGTGACTGTGCTGAAGTTGCCGCCATCTTATTTTCATAGATCATCGTTTTAGCCTCCGGCGAACCATCCGCCCCATATACAAGAACATCTGATAACATATGCTCCGCATCTAACGCAGCCATCGCCCCCATTGCACTTGGATCATTTAATGCCATTACCACATCAATATCTTTCGTTTTATTTAAAACTTTTTCCACCAGCGGCTGAGAAAGTTCAAGCTGCCCCTGACATTCAAGTTCTCCTACATTCTCATACTTCCATCCAGCCTTCTCAAGTGTTTCCTTAAATCCTTTAATTCGGTCAATTGCCGATTTATTTTCCGACTGAACTAAAAAAAGAAGCTTCCCTTTTTTTCTCCGTTTCATTAAATCTTTCGCACACTGTTCTCCTGCCTGATAATTATTTGAAACAACCGTACCATCTACAAAACTCCGGTTATAAATCAACGTATCCACAGCAATCACCGGAATCCCTGCTTTTTTTGCTTTTTCTAATGAAGATCCTATTTTTTTCCAGTCCACAGCGTTAATCAGAATACAGTCCACTTTTTCTTCAATAAATTTCTCCACCTGCTTTGCCTGCACTTTCGCGTCCATGCCCGAATCCCTTGTTTCAAGCACATCGCCCTTACTTTCCACAACCGCTTTAATCTCCTCATTAATCACTTCAAAATACGGGTTATTCATTGTCATATACAAAGCACCGATTGTTCTTTTCGATTTTTCACTCTCATTCTTATTCCTGCTGAAAAATAAAAGCGCAATACTTACAATGCAAATCGTTGCCACAATAATATAGCCTATACATAAAATTGCTTTCTTCCCTCTCACATCTGTCCCTCCTATATTCAATAATCTGCTCTCGGAATCTTTTTATACTTGATTTTGATAATCATCACTTGCTATTATTGTAACTTTTTCGGCAATTTTTGTCTATCCATACAGGGAAAAATCGAAAAACCTCTTATCTTGACACACACAAAAAAAGCCCCTATACTTTTAAATGTAGAAGAAGGCATACTAACTATGTTTTTCAGATTATTTTATGAAAAAAGAAGAAAAAATAATTTCTATAATAACTAATCAGAACAAAAAGCAACTAAATTTGTATGTTTCTGAACGATTCAAAATTTTATTATAAAAAGGAGGACTGCTCATGAATTGTCCAAACTGTGGCACATATTATGATGAGAACGAAAAGATATGTAAAAAATGTCACACCCCTTTAAGCAATGCAGTTTACAATCAGGTATCATCAGGTAATGACATAAATCAACCTGCCCCTAAGAGAAAAAGCTTTGTACCGATCGTTGCAGCTATTCTTATCTGCTGCCTTATCGCAGGCGGAATCGGAGGATACTTTTATTACATTTCCCGCGTAAAACAAGGCTGCCGGGAAGCAACCAGGCAGATTTTCACTTACGCCAAAAATATGGACTTCTCCGACGTGGCTCCTTCCGATTTACCGGAACCACTGAAGTCCGAACCAAACGTAAGAGAACTCGTAAAACAACAATTAAAAACATACATCGGTGATAGCGAACTCGGCTCACTCGTAGATGTTGACAGTATTGACGTAACTACTCTATGTGATGAGATGGTCGATCAGGCATCTTACAAAATTACCGATGTCTCCGCAACCTATAACTCCTGCACTGTAACCGTCACTACAAAAAATATCGACTTCTACAGCCTGCCAGAAACCATCTATGATGAAATCAAATCCCAGATTACCGATGGAAACTCCTCTTTATGGACTTCCATAAAGAACTCTATCTCCTCCCTCTTAGGAGGAAGCAGCCAGACAGCCATCGAGAAAATTGATATATCTGAGAACTTGAAAAACTGGTACAAAGAAACAAAGAAAAACGGCCCAACGAGAAAAACTACGGGAAAAATCGTATTCGGAATTAAGAATGGGAAATGGACTCTGATTTCATTTGATGAAAGGCTAATCTACGGGTATTACGGCCTGCGGCCTCTGCAATAGTGAGGTTGGTGGCTAAACAGACGAACCCCCGAAGCCTGGCATATGTAAAAATGCACTCTATCACTGCACTCTTAATGCTCAACCGCATTAAGAGTTTGCTCTAAGGCGCATTTTTACATATGCCAGGCTTCGGGGGTTCTGTTTGTTTCGAATTCTTTACCTTCCACTTAAAATCTCAAATCTCCCGACAAAAATGATTTTCTCTTTTCGGTCTGGCAAAGTCAGAATCTTTGCAAAGAAATAATCCCCATATGTGGCCTCGGAGCAAGGTTTGGATGCGAGCATTCAAGCGAACATTCAAACCGCAACGGCTAAAGTCACATCTGGGGATTATTTCTTTGCAAGGATTCGCCCGTCTTTCTAAAGCGAAAGACCGCAAATCATTTTATTTTGGAATCCGTCTCTTTTAATGAGCTAAATCATTATTCAAATACTTACCTATATGCTCAATTGCTTCTGTTTCATCATCGCCTTTTGCAATTACATTAATCTTTCCGCCTGCTGGAACACCTAAAGTCATCATTCCCATAATGCTCTTGGCATTCACCTTTTTGTTTTTCACCTCCACATATACACTGCTGTCGTACTGGCTTGCAATCTGAATGAATAACGCAATGGTGCTTGGGTCTAATCCTGAAGGGATTTTAATCTCCATCTCTCTTGAAATCATGTTAACCTCCTGTTTTGCTATAAATGAAATAAATTTATCTTAGTATTTTCAGCTTTGCCAAAGCAAATACTGAAAAAATATTACAGATGCCCTTTTTCCCTAATATCCTGAGCAATTTGACTCAGTTTTCTTAATCTGTGATTCACACCGGACTTTCCTACTGGAGAACTAAGTTTTTCGCCAAGTTCCTTTAATGTTGCATCCGGTTCCTCTAACCTGGCATAGGCAATGTCCCGAAGGTTCTCGGATAATCGCTCTAAACCAACTGTATTTTTTATATATTCAATATCTTCAATTTGTTTTCTCGCTGCAGATACGGTCTTATTTATGTTCGCTGCTTCGCAGTTTACTCTCCTGTTTACTGAGTTACGCACATCTTTTAAAATGCGTACATTCTCAAACTTCATGAGAGCAATATGTGCTTCCATTATATTCAATGTGTCCGAAATCATAGCACCTTCTTTTAAGTAAACTACATAATATTTCTTTCGCAGTACAATCTTCGCCTCTAATCCAAAAAATTCAAACAATTCTTTTATCTGCGCTGCTTTCTCACTTGATATGCAGGCAATTTCAAAATGATAATTCTTCTCCGGGTCTGTGATAGAACCGGCAGAAAGAAATGCTCCGCGCAAAAATGCTCTGCGGCAGCAGGTACGCTGCAATACCGGATTATCTTTCACAGAAAATTCTTCATCCATCTGTCCAAGATTATTTATAAGCTGTGCTGTCTTTAAAATTTTTAACGTCTGTCCAGATTCCTCTATGGAAATCATATAAAAGCGATTCTTTTTTAAAAATTCATGCTGTGTTGTAGAAACTTGCGGCTGAAAATGAAAAACGTCTTTAATCAGAGAATAAAATCTTCTGGCTACTGATACATTTTCCGTGTGAAGAATGAGAGAATATCTTCCATCTTCACATTTGATTTTTCCGCAAAGTCCAATAATTGCGGCAAGTTCCGCAATCATACAGTGATTTTCGTGACCGTCCACATGAGAAAGTTCTTCTTTTACTTCAGAAGAAAATGACATATTCTATCTCCTTACATCAATTACTCGATTACTTTCCTTTTGTCCGGGCGTCTTTCTCAATATCCCGGTGTTCCATACGAACGGTATACGGAAACTTTTTCAGCCTTGCATAAAGCCCGTTCGTTATCGTAACAGAACGATGTTTGCCACCGGTACAGCCGATGCCAATAACAAGGCTGTTCTTTCCCTCGTCTAAATAACGTGGGATAAGAAACTGCATTAAATCTTCCAGTTTATCAAGAAACTTTCGGCCGTCTCCATTCTTCATGACATATTCCTGAATGGAACGGTCATTACCTGTGAGCGGACGCAATGCCTGCTCATAATAAGGATTCGGAAGAAAACGCACATCAAATACCAAATCAGCATCTGAAGGGATTCCATATTTGAATCCGAAGGAGAGTACTGTGATAATAAAATTACCATATTCCTCATTCCCGACAAAAATTTTCTCCACTTCCTGTCGTAATTCTCTGGTAAGAAGAGTCGTTGTATCAATAATATAATCTGCCCTGTCCCGGATAAAAGAAATCATCTCACGCTCTCTGGCAATCCCCGTTTCTATGCGGTCCTCCTTTGCGAGCGGATGGGATCTTCTTGTCTCTTTATATCGCTTGACAAGAGTCTCATCTTCTGCATCTAAAAACAGAATCTCATATTCTATTCCAAGTTCACACAAGACTTCTAACTGACTGTTTAGTCTGGTAAGCTGTTCTCCGTTACGGATATCAACTCCTACCGCCACTTTGTCTACTTCAGTCTGTCTGTCAGAAGCAATCTCTCCGAAATTCGGAAGCAATGCAACTGGCAGATTGTCCACACAAAAGAAACCAAAGTCCTCAAGAACCTTTAATGCGGTACTCTTTCCTGCACCAGACATGCCGGAAACTATTACAAATCTCACTCTCTCACCTCTGTATCCGCAAATCCGACAAAGCGGACTTCCGGCTGCATCATAACATTAAACTGTTTCATTACTTTTTTCTGTACCTGTTTTATTAAAAAAGCTACCTCTTCTGCTGTCGCCCCGCCACGGTTAACCACAAATCCGCTATGCTTCTCGGATACCTGTGCACCGCCTACGGTATAGCCTTTTAATCCGGCATCCTGAATTAACTTTCCTGCGAAATAACCTTCCGGTCTCTTAAAAGTACTTCCCGCACTTGGAAACTCTAAAGGCTGTTTCTCTCTTCTGGCTTTGGCCAGCTCATCCATTCGTGCCTTAATCTTATCAGACTCACCTTTTTCAAATGAAAAACGCGCAGACAAAACAACGTAGTTTTTCTCAAAAATACAGCTATGACGGTAAGACAAATCTAATTCCTCTCCCGTTAATGTAAGAAATTCTCCCTCCTGCGTCAATACTTCCGCATCAAGAAGGACATCTTTCACTTCACCGCCATATGCTCCTGCATTCATGGCAACTGCTCCACCTACGGAGCCAGGGATTCCTGCCGCAAACTCAAAACCGGTGAGTCCGGCATTCCATGCAGCTCTGGCCGTTCTGCTAAGCAAAGCACCCGCCTGCACTTCAATTACTGTATCCTTCACAGAAATTTCCTGGAAGTTCTTACCTATCTGGATAATCATTCCTCGAAAACCTTCGTCCGATACCAGCAGGTTACTTCCATTACCCATAACAAAAAAAGGAATCCCCGCTTCTTTTGCACAATAAACCGCACTTCTGATTTCTTCCCTTGTTGCCGGCTGAACAAAAACATCTGCCGGGCCTCCAATGGCAAAACTTGTGTGCTTATTCATCGATTCCTGCTCTGTTACTGTTCCTGCTTTAATCTGCTCTCTCAAATTCTGAAGGAATTCCTTATTCATAATATCTCCTATATATCTCCTATCTAAAACACTTAAAACAACTATATAGTTGCATCCTATATTTAGATACATACTATATGATACTCTAAAACGTGGGGAAGTACAATGTGGAAAAAACACAAAATAAAAGGGAGCTTTCTCGCTCCCTTTAGATAAAGTGCCAAAAAAAGCTAATATTTTTGTTATCTTCCAGAACATTTGTTGTGCAAAAAAGTTTCATATATGATTCTTGTTAAAAATTCCTAAACAAAAAATTACCTATCATAATCAGCATGTATCCGAAAAATACTTTCTGCAAATTCAAGATTACCCCGGCATTCTTGCTGCGATATGGGAGTCATCTCACATCTGATATACCATAAATCAGAGGATTAGATTGCTTTCAGATTTTCCAAACACACTTTAGCTCTTTTGCAAATCTTAATTACTGTTCTTTCTGTTCTTCTTTATTCGTAGAAAGACTTCCCGTTACACGGTTATAAAGTTCCTGTGCTGCATTATATCCCATTTTTTTCGCACGATAGTTAATCGCTGCGGACTCTACGATAACCGCAAGGTTACGACCCGGACGAATTGGGATAGAGTAGCAGACAACCTTATTGCCGAGGAACTCAATATATTCTTCATCAAGGCCAAGTCTGTCGTAGTTTGCTTCTCTGTTCCAGTCTTCTAAACGGATAACCATGTCAATTGTCTGGTTATACATTACACTTTCCACACCGAACAATGTCTTTACATCAACAATACCGATACCACGAAGTTCGATAAAATGTCTTGTAATATCTGGAGATGTTCCCAGAAGGGTGTCATCACTGATTTTACGTATTTCAACAACATCATCGGATACAAGACGGTGTCCACGGTGAATCAGTTCAAGAGCCGCCTCGCTCTTTCCGATTCCACTCTCACCCATGATTAAAACACCTTCGCCGTATACGTCAACCAAAACACCATGAATGGAAATACGTGGAGCAAGTTCCTCGCTCAGCCAGCGTACAGAGTTCGCAATAAAATCTGAAGTTGTCATCTCTGTTGTAAAGATTGGAACACCGTTCTTTTCTGCTGTATCAAGCATCTCTGGTGACGGCTCTAATCCACGGCAAAATACAAGGCATGGAATATTAAAGCTGAAAATCTTCTCACAAAGAGGCGGGATAGATTCCGGCGCAAGCTGCTTCATATATGCTGCCTCTACATTACCGATTACCTGAATTCTTTCTGAATCAAAATGTTCAAAAAATCCGGCAAGCTGCAATGCAAGACGGTTTACCGCAGACTGCTCAATCATAATGCTGTCTGTATCAATATCTGGTAACAGGCTTTTTAAATTCATCTTGTTTACAAATTCTGTAAGTTTTACCTTGTACATAATTTCCTCCGTAATTATCCGTTTTTCATTAAGTTTATTTCTCTTGCAAACTACACAGTAAGATTCACCCACAGTATCTGCCAGCCAAAATTACTTCTTTACTCTTCTTCATCGTAAAACCCATATTCTTTGGTTTGTATTGAATCACTCAGCAGCAATACTATTCTCCCTGTGTATAATTTTGCAGAGCTACGTTAGTATTATATCAGTATCCACACCATTCAAGAATGCCCCGGCATTCTTGCTGCGAGGTGGGATTCATCTCACATCTGATATATTTATCATACCACATCCCCATTTTTTTTAGAAGTATCCTCATGAAAAAAGCGGTAAATTTCTTCGGCTACATTTTCTGTAATTCCATCTGCTTCACAAAGTTCTGTCACGGAAGCTTCTTTTATTTTTCCGATATCCTTAAAATGCTTCATCAGGCCTTTTCTTCGTGCGGGACCGATACCTTTAATATCATCAAGTACCGAATGTACCTGCTCTTTTCCACGGAGTGCTTTATGATATGTGATTGCAAAACGATGCGCCTCATCCTGCAGACGGGTTATCATCCGAAATGCTTCCGAATTTTTAGGAAATTCAATGATTTCATTGTTATAATATAAGGCTCTTGTACGATGGAAATCATCTTTTACCATACCGCAGACCGGAATAGTTAATCCCATCTTTTCGAGAACCTGTAATGCAATGTTTACCTGGCCTTTTCCTCCATCCATCATAAGAATATCCGGAAAACGGGTAAAACTTCCAAGTTCCATATCCTGTCCCTTTTCTTCCCGCTCCTTCTGCTCCCTGATACCGTGGGAAAATCTTCTCTCTAACGCCTCTTCCATACAATGGTAATCATCCGGTCCGGCTACGGTTTTTATCTTAAATTTACGATAATCGCTTCGTTTAGCCTTACCTTTTTCAAAAACAACCATTGAAGCAACATTTTCATATCCATTTGTATTGGAAATATCAAACGCCTCCATACGGTTTAAGTTCTCAATTCCTAATGCCTGCTCTAATTCATGTACCGCACCAGTTGTTCTGCGTTCTTCTCTCTTTAATTTCTCACTGTCCTGTGCGAGAACATTCTGTGCATTCTTTCTTGCAAGCTCCATCATCTGATGTTTACTTCCACGCTTCGGCATAGCAAAAATCACTTTACTTCCACGCTTATCTGAAAGCCATTTTTCAAGAATTTCCTGATCAAGAACTTCTTCCTGCGTTAAAATTTCTTTTGGAATAAATGGAGTCCCTACATAGAACTGCTTAATAAAGTCCGTGATAATCTCTTGCTTTTCACTGTCTCCGATTCCTGTCATATGAAAATGATCTCTGCCGAGAAGCTTGCCGCTTCGGATAAAGAAAATAGCCACAACTGCCTCATCGCCGGCCTTTGCCATAGCAATAATATCCCTGTCATCGCCACCGGTATCATTGATTTTCTGCTTCTCACCAATCCGTTTTACATTTTCAATCAAATCACGGTACTCGGCTGCCTGCTCAAACTCAAGCTCTGCGGCCGCTTTTTTCATTTTTTCTTCCAGACTGTTTATGATTTCTTTCTCATCGCCATTTAAAAACTTCAACGCCTTATCCACATGGGCGCGGTACTCTTCTTTAGAAATATAATTCTGACACGGTGCATCACACTGATTTATCTGATAATAAAGACAGGGCCGGTCCTTCCCTATCTCTTTAGGCAATGACCGGCTGCAGCTCCGTATTTTGTATACTTTTCTCATTAGTTCAATTGTATCCTTCACCGCCCCCGCACTCGTATACGGACCGAAATATTTCGATTTATCCCTTTTCACCTGACGGCAAAATAAAATTCTCGGATAATCTTCCTGCACTGTGACACGAATATATGGATAACTCTTGTCATCTTTCAGCATCGTATTGTAATGTGGACGGTGTTCTTTAATCAGATTACATTCCAAAACCAGAGCCTCAAGCTCCGAGTCTGTGATGATATATTCAAAATAAGCGATGTGAGAAACCATGTGCTGGATTTTTACACTCTTATTATAACTACTCTGAAAATACTGACGCACACGGTTCTTAAGGATTCTTGCCTTACCGACATAGATAATCTCATCCTGTGCATTATGCATCAGATATACCCCCGGCTTTGCCGGGAGTTTTTTCAGTTCTTCCTGAATATCAAACATAATTTACTCTTCCTGTTTTGTTTGCTCACTGTCTTTCTTTTCGGTAACTTTCTGTGCATCCTGACTTTCCGCATCTTTTAATGAAGATTCTTCTGATACCGTTTCTGCTTCGGATAATTCTGTTTTCTCCTTATCCTCTTCAACATTCGCTTCAACACTTTCCAGTTCATCTTTCTTTAAAGATTTATTGTAAATTTCCATGAATTCTTTACCGGTAATTGTCTCTTTTTCAATCAGGAATTCTGCAATCTCGTCCATAACTTCTCTGTGGTCTTCAATAATCTTTTTCGCCTTATCGTAAGCCACTTTGAGCATTTCTTTTACTTCTTCATCGATGAGTGCACCTGTTGCATCGGAACAGTTCATCACTGCACGTCCATCAAGATAACGGTTCTGTACAGACTCCAGTCCCATAAGTCCAAATCTTTCAGACATACCGTACTGTGTTACCATCGCTCTTGCAATCTGGGTCGCACGCTCGATATCATTAGAAGCTCCTGTTGTAACAGAATTAAATACAACTTCCTCGGCCGCACGTCCACCAAAAAGTGTAACTAATTCGCTGAGCATCTGCTCTTTGCTCATCAGATATTTTTCTTCTTCAGGAACCTGCATGGTGTAACCCAGTGCACCCATTGTTCTTGGAACAATCGTAATCTTCTGTACTGGTTCTGTATTTTTCTGCACAGCAATTGCCATAGCATGACCAACTTCGTGATAAGAAACGATTTTCTTTTCTTCCTCACCAAGAATACGGTCTTTCTTTTCTTTTCCGGCAATAACAACTTCTACTGCCTCTAACAGGTCTTTCTGAGATACTGCTTCTCTTCCATCTTTAACTGCTGCAAGGGCGGCCTCGTTAATCATATTTGCAAGATCAGAACCTACGGCACCGGAAGTTGCCAGGGCAATTTCGTCAAAATTAACTGTCTCGTCCATCTTGACATTCTTTGCATGTACTTTTAATGTCTCCACACGGCCCTTTAAGTCGGGGCGTTCTACGATAACTCGTCTGTCAAAACGGCCCGGTCTGAGAAGTGCCTTATCTAATACTTCCGGACGGTTTGTCGCTGCTAAAATAACAAGGCCTTTCGAAGAATCGAATCCATCCATCTCTGCAAGCAGGGCATTCAATGTCTGCTCACGCTCGTCATTTCCACCACCATAACGGCTGTCACGGCTCTTACCGATAGCATCAATCTCATCAATGAAAATGATACAAGGTGCCATAGACTGAGCCTGCTTAAACAGATCACGAACTCTTGATGCACCGACACCAACAAACATTTCTACAAAGTCGGAACCACTCAGAGAGAAGAACGGTACATTTGCCTCACCCGCAACTGCTTTTGCAAGTAAAGTTTTACCAGTTCCCGGAGGGCCTACTAACAGCGCACCCTTTGGAAGTCTGGCACCAATTTCAATATATTTACCAGGGTTATGAAGGAAATCAACCATCTCAGTAAGACTTTCCTTTGCCTCATCCTGACCGGCTACATCTGCAAAAGTAACTCCTGTCTTTTTCTCAACATATACCTTTGCATTACTCTTTCCTACACTTCCCATCATACCGCCGCCCTTGCCGATTCCACGCATAACAAAATACATCATTGCATAGATCAGCACAAACGGAAGTACATAACTAACCATAACAGAAAGAATCGCATTCGATCCACTGCTGTCCTGCTGTTCATAAGAACTAATCTTATTATTGTCCTCCGCTTCTTTTAAACGGTTAACCAGCAGTGCATCATTCATAGAAACCGTATAATATGTTGTTTTCATTAACGGATTCTGCTGTGTCTTCGGTTCGATATAAATCTTTCGGTCTGCTACCTGTACCTTTTTAATCTCTCCTTTATCCAACATCGTAAGAAACTTACTATACGAAATCTTCTTCTGTGAACCATTCTTATAACGGCTCATCACAGAAGTAAAGAGAGCGGTAATTCCAAGACAAACGACCAGAAGAATAATGGCAGACTTTATATTCTTCTTTTTGTTTGGATTATCATTCTGATTATTTTTTTTGTCCATTTACGCCTCCATGACGTTTCATATTATAATTTCTTCAATACCTCAATGGCATCTTTCATATAATTATTTTCAACGTACTCAATCTTTCCTGCATCACAGGCTGCGGCAAGTGCTGGGTCCATTGGAAGCTTAGCCAGAACAGGTACATCATACTCTGCTGCGATCTCATCAATGTGACTTTCTCCAAATACCTTAATCTGCTTTCCACAGTCAGGACACTCTACATAACTCATATTCTCTACTAAACCAAGAATTGGAACATTCATCATTCTTGCCATGTTCACCGCTTTTTCTACGATCATTCCAACTAATTCCTGTGGAGAAGATACGATAACAATACCATCTAACGGAACAGACTGGAAAATAGTCAGCGGTACATCACCAGTTCCTGGAGGCATATCAATGAACATATAGTCAATGTTCTGCCATAATGTCTCTCCCCAGAACTGTTTGATTACTCCGCCAAGAACAGGCCCCCTCCAGATAACAGGATCTGTCTCATTCGCAAGCATCAGGTTAACAGAAACAATGTCGATTCCGCAAGTTGTTGTTGCTGGCAGAATCAGTCCTTCTGCGTTACCTACAAGATTCATGGAAAGACCAAATGCCTTTGGAATAGATGGTCCTGTGATATCTCCATCTAAAATAGCTGTCTTAAATCCTTCTCTCATAGAAGCTGCTGCAAGAAGTGAAGTTACCATAGACTTACCTACTCCACCTTTACCGGATACAACACCAATAACCTTCTTAACAGAACTTCCTTTACTTAACTTTACAAGAAAATCTTCTGGTTTGGACTCTCTCTGTGCGCAGCTTTCGCCACAACTGCTACAATCATGTGTACAATCGCTCATAATATTTACCTCTCGTTTAACTAAATTTTTTATAAAATTTCTATTAAAATTTTATCAATTTCTTTAGAAATTATTTGCTCAGTTTTCACTGAAATTACCCCTTAATTATTTGTAACTTTTTAACTTCAGAACAAATTTAATGTGACTGGTTATTCAAATTCAAGGATATATTCTGAATTTATATGCTCTGTTTGCCACCATGCCACTTCCTTTTCCTCGAAAACCCACCTGCGATACTTGAACACAAGCACAAGATGATAGTATAGTAAGAATACTAAATGTGCGTTATTATCTCAATTTTTTATTATCCGATTAAAGATACTATACTATAATCAGGATGCTCTATCGAGTAGGTAGCAGATGCAATTCATCTCTCACCTTAGAGGTCGGAGTCTTCTTGCTGTAAGAGGATAAAATATATCAGATTTTATTTTATACATATAAATATACCATTATTTTACTATATAGTCAATATTTTTTTCGAACATATTTTTGTTTTTAAAAAAGCATTCAGCTATATACAAAAACAAACACTTTTATCTCGGTAATTGAACTACCGAGAATTCTCGCTTAGTTTTCTAAAGTATTATAAACATCTTTAATAATTTATTCTTTACTATTATGTTCTATCTTTTACATTCCATAATGTATCTATTAATTCTGGATCATCTTCCGGGTCATCGTCCGGATCATCTTCATTTACATTCCATAATGTATCTATTAATTCTAGGAGGTGCAACCAATTCAGGATATCCATTTTCATTTACATTCCATAATGTATCTATTAATTCTCCAGAACAGCAATACTCATCTACATACAAAGTAATATTTACATTCCATAATGTATCTATTAATTCAAACCACTGACAACGCCTAAGATTTCGCCCATCTAGATTTACATTCCATAATGTATCTATTAATTCGATCGGCTTTGGGCTTAAAAATGTCCCGCCGGATAACATTTACATTCCATAATGTATCTATTAATTCTCCATTGCAAACCCGACCAAAACTATTACATTTTCATTTACATTCCATAATGTATCTATTAATTCCAGAATTGCGATGTCCTCCAAATGCATGATAATCAATTTACATTCCATAATGTATCTATTAATTCCGTTGAGATCTGTAATTTTAGCCAAATCCATAAATTATTTACATTCCATAATGTATCTATTAATTCCCAAGTTTCTATAGTGGATTTTTCTACGGTTCGTCGAATTTACATTCCATAATGTATCTATTAATTCGTGATTGCCATCTTTATATCTCCCATGTGCTAAACGTATTTACATTCCATAATGTATCTATTAATTCTGTTTTTGCAAGTTCTCGAAAAACTACGTTAATACTATTTACATTCCATAATGTATCTATTAATTCCTTGGGGACCGTGGGAAACTCTTTTCGAAGCAACTTGATTTACATTCCATAATGTATCTATTAATTCTTAGCACTGTCGGGACACGTTATAGCAGTAATTAAATTTACATTCCATAATGTATCTATTAATTCGGCGTCACAGAACGAAACGTTGAAGGCGTATATGCATTTACATTCCATAATGTATCTATTAATTCTTATAAAAACAAAAGAAAAATAATTTTTAAGGAGGAAATTTACATTCCATAATGTATCTATTAATTCTTATAATGATCTACCTCACTCATAAACATATCATAATTTACATTCCATAATGTATCTATTAATTCACAAGTAACGATAATTCGGGTGCGTTATCTGTGATATTTACATTCCATAATGTATCTATTAATTCTACCAGAGCCATTGACCTGCCCCGTATCCTTTTGAATTTACATTCCATAATGTATCTATTAATTCCCTCTGTCATTGTCTTCCTCCTATCTTTTGCTTAATATTTACATTCCATAATGTATCTATTAATTCTCGAACTTGCTTCCGAAACGGCGCTTGATACTTCATTTACATTCCATAATGTATCTATTAATTCCAATAACCTGTTTCATCCTCAGCCTGCGGAAATACTGTGATTTACATTCCATAATGTATCTATTAATTCTAATACAGGGAGAGAAAAAGAAAGGCGGTGAAATTTATTTACATTCCATAATGTATCTATTAATTCCCGTCCTCCAACTACCATTATATCATCTATAGTCTTTCTTCTTTTTCTGTCGACCTCTTTCTATTCTCCTCATCTTATATCCATATTTTTATTATAATTTCGCTCTTAGCCTATATTTATCCCATTGTCGACCTTCCTATATTTTCACATCATTACTGGTCGACAATTTTTATTACCTCTACATAGACAAAAATCTTATTAATAGACTACACTTTACCTTTCACCAAGATTGTAGCTTCATTATAGCATCTATCTCAGCATTTTATAACATCAATCTAACTGGAATAATATTTTTCTTTCTATATTAACATCAATTAGAATCATAAATATATTGTCATCTCAATTATTTTCTTCTATAATATAAATTTATAGTAATAACATATTGGAATGTAAAGGTTAGTTTAATTTTGAAACTTTCTTTTAACCGCTACATTTTGGATTTTCCTAATCTATACATTCCACTTGTTATTACAGAATGCTATCTACTTCAACAATTCCGATATATTAATCTCCAATCCTTCATAAATCCCACTTTGAATCGTCTGAGTAAATAGGCTTATCATCGGTGCTTCATCCTGCTCGTAATAGTAAATCGTTGTTCGCTCCTTTTCAGGATCAACAATCCAATATTCTCTTACACCGGCATCCGAATATAATGCATTCTTTGTTGTATAATCCATCTTCCTGCTAGACTTTGAAACAACTTCGATTACAAAATCCGGGGCACCTACACAGCCCCTGTCATTTAATTTATCTTTATCACAAATGACACTGATATCTGGCTCCACATATATTTTTTCATCTTTATTTAAAAAAACCGCAAATGGTGATGGATATACCTCACATTCCCCATTATTTTTCTCAATATAGCTTTTGATCACATGGGATAACTCCATAACTAACTTCTGGTGAAGCCTGTTCGGTGGTGCCATCGCATATATGCGACCATCTATAAGTTCTGCCCGCTCCCCCTCTGGTAAGGCATAAATATCTTTAATTGTATAGCTACTCTTTTTAAGAATCGGCATACCACACATCCTTTCCATTTTTTCTATTAATTTCTATATTCTTATATTAACATTTCCCTCAAAAAAATAAAACCCTTTTATATTAAATCATTTTTTCATTCTTAATTTTCTCCGCTATAATTACTCTTTACGTACGCTATCCTCTTTTTATAAAAGAATTCAACTTTATAAATCAGCTATCAACATAGTGCAATGCAAAAATACATAAAATAAAAAAACACAAAGAAAAGAAAAACACAGTTCTTCGATGTTACGCAATCTTTGAAAACTATGTTCTTCATTTCTTTGTGCTTTTAACGTTTAGAAACCCCCACAATTCCAACCTGATTTCCTAAATAAATGCCCCAATGCTTTTTCAAACACACTCTAGTATTTAGAAAGTGATTAAATGCTTCACCCGTTCTTTGAGCATATAAAAAATTCTCTGGCAAAATCCTATTTCCCAGCAATATCCTTCACAACTTCCCCTGCGATAATAAGCCCTGCCACGGATGGTACAAAAGCTACGCTTCCCGGAATATCGCGTCGTTCCGTACATTTATGCTCCGCTCCCGGAGGGCAGATACAATTTGTTCTGCAGCTTATGGACATATCTTCGATTGGACGTGTTGGCTTTTCTTCGGAGTAAACGACTTTCAGTTTTTTTACACCTCGCTTTTTCAGTTCGCGACGCATTACTTTTGCAAGTGGACACATTTTGGTTTTGTAAATGTCGGCTACTTGGAAGGCTGCCGGATCAAGTTTGTTGCCAGCTCCCATGCTGCTGATTACCTGAGTTCCGTGCTTTTGCGCCTGCATAATAATCTCGATTTTTGCGGTAACAGTATCGACTGCATCGACAACATAATCATATTCATCAAATGGAAAATCATCTGCATTTTCTGGAAGGAAAAAGCATTGGTGGACATTGACCTGTGCATCAGGATTAATGTCTAAAATACGCTCCTTCATTACTTCTACTTTGTATTTGCCAACTGTTTTTCTTGTGGCAATAATCTGACGATTTAAGTTTGTAAGACACACTTTGTCATCATCAATAAGGTCAAATGTGCCGACTCCGCTTCGCGCTAATGCCTCGCAGACATAACCACCAACTCCACCGACTCCAAAAACTGCCACACGGGAATTTTTTAATTTATCCATTGCTTCTTCCCCCAGTAAAAGCTGGGTTCTTGAAAATTGATTTAACATATATTTCTTCCTTTTCTGTGTTTTTTTTAAAGATTCGCAAAATCAAGAAACAGCATATGCATCTTCTCTTCGCTGTCTACAAATTCATACTCATGTTTTGTACCCGTATAAATAAGCTTCCCATCTTCATAGGCAAGTAACTGATTCATTGGGATGTTCTTCCATTTATCACGGTCGAGAGGACGAGTTGCCATAACGATTGCTGTGTCTTTACGGCAACGGTACAGGCTGTCTTTATAATTAGTATGAACGTACATAATCTCTCCGTCAAAAATAAGCAGATTCAGCTTATTCTCTGGCGCGATTTCCAGGATAATACGATTAAGAAGCGCAAAACGTTCTTCTTTTGTCAGTGCCGCTCCCTTTTCATCCTGCGCTGCATTTACCTGATCAATAATATAGCACAAAATGCGCTCGCTGTCCGTATCTCCGTCTTCTGCCGCTACAAATGGCTCAAGTACTTCACTTTCAAATATTGTTCCATTATGCGCTAACGTCCAGGTGCGGTCATAATTATCACGCATAACAAACGGATGTGTATTTTCATAGTCCATTGTTCCCCTGGTCGCAAGACGGATATGTGCAATCATCTTGTCTGTCTCTATTTTAGCACGAAGTCTCTGCTTTAAATAATTGCTTGTCACAGCAGACTGTGGCTGCTTTTCTAAAGAAACAGCATTGCCGTAAAAAAATGCCATACCCCAACCGTGGGGATGTTCTGTTCCATCCGAAAAAAATTCTCTTAATAACTCATTTAACGGTATCTTTTTTGCAGAATCTACTCCAAACAATTCACACATTGATGTTCTTCTCTCCTCATATATTGTATTATGACCATTTTGAGCTATTTTGATTTTCTTTCGCAAGTATCTGATTATAAAATCTCTGAGATTCCAGTCATATCTAAATATCTCTAAACAGTCATATTTTGTTTTTGTCTTGCTAATACAAGTCCTTTTTCTACATAGTTTTCCTGATATTGTTTTCGAACCTGCCATGCATATCTCTTCTCTGGATCAACAAATTTCTCATATTCAAAATCTAAGATTTGTTGAACATCGTCCATTTTCAGGCCTTGATAAAACTCTTTCATCCATCCGATAACTTTTAATGCCTCATGTACGATAGACCGCGCTCTTTTTTCCGTACGGGCAATTTTTACTGTCTTTAAATCGTAATGGGCCGCATTTTTAAAATTCTGCACAGCATTTACCTGATCCTTTTTGGAAACATACCAGGATGGCATCGTTGCGAGCCACACCATTAAAAGCTGTGCAAACTTCACATCTCTCGCATCAATTCCAGCTCCTGTGAGAGGATTTAAATCAAACATACGAAGTTCGATATGATTGATTCCATTCTTCCTCAAAGATATAAGATTATTTTCTCCTGCAGGTTTTAAACGAATAGGATAATAGAGTTCTGACGGTGCTTTTAGTAAGCCATTTTTAACATACTTTTCAATAGAATTCACGTAAGAATCAATATCGCTGTAATCAAATGTCGGTGGAAATTCATTCCAGTAACCAAGTTCACTGCATCTTACAGAACTTAATCCTGTAAAAACACTTTTCCCATAGACACCTTTTTCCATAAAAGAACTGTCTACAATCGGACTTGCCGCCGTAACCGCCACCAAAATCCAGCCATATACAGCCATTTTCTGTGCCAGCTCCAAATACAATTTATTCTTATATTTCATAAAATCCAGCTCGAACTGCAGAGCAAAATCTGCTCTTAACAAATCTTCTGAAAAAGAAAAATTTACATGACTTCCCGAAAATGTCATCTTATAACGTCCGTATTTATCGGAAAGATATTCACGGTAGGCTGTTTTATGTGCATCTTTCCCATCAAACTGTGCAATTGGCACATCTTTCTCCCCGCCAATATATGGAGGATTAGAAAATGGCCACAGCAATTCTGGCTCTGGAAGTGCCTTTAACTTTTCCTGAATTCTTCTGGTATGTCCTTTTAATTCTTCAATTGCCGCTTCGATACTTTCATTTACTCCTGTATTAATTTCGATCTGGTTTTCACTGAAGTCTCTGACGATATGTGCATCTCCCGGAAAAGGATGTGCAGTCTGTGAAAGCATACCATCTCCTACAACACGCAGACTTTCCATCTCAATTCCAAATGCACCATCTAATAAATGTTCTCTTATATACTCATTTTCAATATGCAGCATTACATTCCTCCATACTCTTCGATGTAATCCTCCAGTGTTTTTCCGTTCTCCATTCCTTCTGCCATCTGTCTGCCTGGACTTAAAAGTTTCTCCGCCCTTCCATATAAAGGCCTGAGGAAATGTTCTTCTCCGTAACCTCTCTTTTTCAGGCCACTTTCCACAAGTTCCAGAATAGATAAAAGCTGCGTTGAAACCTTTTTCCAGTCAAAAATATCTGCTTTTCTTCGTCTGTTAAACATTCTTCTCAACTCAGATGCATTATATCCATTATGATAGATGGAAGTATCTTTCTCTAAAAATTCTGAAAGCTCTCTGATATTTTCCATAAGGCCAGCATGCAATGCTCCCGATGCCATAATTTCACCTACCGGCTGCTCACATACACTTCGAAACTCTACTGTCCCACGGAAAGTCAGATCTTCAAATTTAAATGACCGTAAATATTGCAAATCGGAAATCTTCGGATGGAATGTGATTTCCCGATATCTATTTCCATCGAAGTATTCCCCTTTTATCCGATCAGAGGAAAAATATTTACTAAGAAGCACTGGTGGAAAATTGATATATTTTCCTTCTCTTTCTACACAGTATAAGCTCATGCTTTTTATGTACCGAACAATTTCATCTGTTGTATCAAATACAACATTATACATATCAACATTATGGCGATTCAAGCCATGAAGACTGTTTCTCCAAAAGTTATCCCTGCTACATAAAATCTCCGCATTCTCTCCCCATAAGGAGTTCGCTAAAATCAATGCCTTAAACGGTTCTAACTTTGTAAATGTATTCAGCATTGGAACTACCTGCTCTTCTTCTACATCAAGCTGAATCTGACTTGCACACGAAAACAGTCCAAAATTCGGATAAGAATGAAATGGAATACTGTTGCCATACTTTTTATAAGAAGACAGGTGATGAAATAACATACGATACCGCTCACTTACTACCGGTACATTCTGATTCACTGCATAACGGGGATTAATACCTATGCCAGTCAGCATATGCCCCTCTTTACGCAGTTCCTTCTGTATATAAGTATAATACTGACAAAATCTTTTGTACAGCACATTCATATCTTCTTCTTTCCCAAAAGAAAATTCTAACGTATTATAACTGCAATCATAAGACAGACCATCTCCTGTCTTGTCATCAACTGCCAGATAAATATGTTCATTATCATCTCTGCTCACATTCAAAAAAGAAAATGTATCAATAAATCGATCTGTTACCTGATAAATCACTTCAAAATTGACAGGTTCATTCTTCTCATTCACAATCGGCAGCTCAAACTCCAAACCAGCTAGATGGGTTCTCTTTCTTCTTGTTGGCACAATATAGCGATTATAAATTGCCTCCTCTAATACAGAACGTTCCATCTACTGCCTCCTTTCTATAGCATGTGTTTAAAAGTACGTTAACCTCTAAAATTTACATATTTTCTTTTATACCACAGATTTCATACTTTTTCCATAGAAATTATATAATTATTTAATTCATCTTCTCCATCCATAGCACAGAAGCCATTGCCCTCAATAAGGCATATTGTGGTCTCGGAGCAAGTGTTGGATGTGAGCGCATAAGCGAACATTCAACACGCCGCGACTAAAATCACAAATATGCCTTATTGAGGGCAAGGGCTTCGTCTGTTGGTTTTCTTAATGAATTAAATAGTAAATTAATTATGTCTTACTATTAATTCTGCTGTTGGCTCATCAATATAGAGACTGTCTACCAGTCCTCCTTGAAGTGCCGCTGTTATAATCTTCTCTTTTTCTTTTCCCACGGCAACAACTAACTTATTTGGAATCTTTTTAATCGTTTCAAGGGAAGCCCCTACAACACGGGCATCTATTTTTTTATCAAATAGTTCCCCGTTTTGTTTTATAAAGTGGGAACAGCAGTCTCCTACTGCTCCTCTTCTGCTGAAGTCTTTATAATCATTTTCATCAATAAGTCCCATTTCATACACAATGGACGGACGTTCTAAGTTACCTACGGAATAAATTGCTGTCTGGCACACTTCCGCCATTTCAAGGATTTCATGAATCTGTGGATCTTTTTTCAAAGCTTCAACAATCGAAGATTCCGCCACCATTGCCGGCGCTGGAATCTGATAACCTGTTCCTCCAACACTGTCTACAAACCTTTTCAACACATCCAAAGCACCCGATTCGAAAATCGCTCTGGAAAATCCTCCAGTTAACTGAATCACAGATACCCCGCTTCTCTTAATCTTGGGAAGCTGCTGGGCTAATACTGCAAGTGCATGTCCCCATGTTACTCCAATGACACTATCATTTTTTATATAACGTGGGAGGTCTTCTGCTAATGCCGCACAGACATCCTGCATTAATATCTGCGAATTACCTACCAAATCTGGCACAATAATCGCCCTTTTAATCGGAAATCTGGCAATCAGTTCATTCTCCAGATTCCCATTTGCCAAAACAGAATCTTTAATTCGAACTTCTATAATCCCCATGTCCATCGCATTCTTTAAAATACGGCTTACAGAAGACTTGCTAATTCCCTCTCGTGCCGCAATTTCTAACTGGTTATAATGTAACTCATAATATAGCTTGGCAATTCGAATTGCCTGATTCATCTTCGCTGCATCCATCTTCTCTCTTCCTCCAAGCTTCTTCTCCAAATGTGCTTTAAATTCTACTTATAATCTTAATTTAAGATTATAATTTCTCCACACACAGAAGTCAAGGTGAGCTGATTTGATTCAGTATATCAAACAGACGAAAGTTTGGAAGGCAATAGTTTACATCTGTGACTTTAGTCGCGGCGGTTTGAATGTTCGCGGGCACGCTTACATTCAAACCTTGCTCCCAGGCCACAGATGTAAACTATTGCCTTCCAAGCTTTCTGTCTTTGCTTGCCGTAGGAATCAAATCAGATATGAATGGGATTTAAGGAATAATTAATGCTCCCTGAAAATTTTAACCTCATAATAAATTTACAAATCCCTCAATTTGAAATTCTACTAAATTTTATTCCTAATCCTTGCCAATATGACACAACAGCAGCCACAGTCAGAACTATATAATCAAAATAATCCATATCTGTGGCCTCGGAGCAAGTGTTGGATACGAGCATATAAGCGAGTATTCAACACGCCGCGACTAAAGTCACATATATGGATTATTTTGTTCGTCTGTTTCTATACTTGCCTGTCTAGCGAATTAAATTTCCGAATTCTTCTTTGAGGCGAAGTAAGCCCGGAGTGAATTTACTACGATAATTACTCCAAGTATCATCAGTAAAATAGCGATAATCAACTGTAAGCCTTCTACTAAAAATGTTGCGGAACCAGCAGAAAATGCCTGTACGAGAGAAATGGTTCTCTCTACTAATGCGGTTCCTGTTACACAAAGCATGATAATCAGTGGTGGGAAAAGCATTTTGTTGCTTCGTCCGGTTACTTTTAAGAATACGCAAAGTGTTACTAATACTAAAGCAGATAAGAGCTGGTTTGCGGAACCAAATAATGGCCAGATATTTGCATAACCGATTTTTGTTAATACAAAGGCTGCTGCTAACGTAATGATTGTTGAGAAGTATGTATTACATAAAATTTTTCTCCATCCTTCTGCGTGTTCCATATCATCAACACTGAACAATTCCTGAAAACTCATTCGGCCAATTCGCGCTACGGCATCCAAACTTGTAAGTGCAAGCGCGGATACGCACATTGTCATGAAGCACTGTGCTACATATACTGGAATTCCAAACATTTCAAAGAATCCGGCTACACCGCTTGAGAATACCTGGAATGGTGTTCCATCTGCTGGTGTTCCGTTAGCGGACGCTGCAGCTCCTGCTACACATAAAGCGATAACCGCAAGTAAACTTTCTAATACCATTGCGCCGTAACCAACTTTTAACATATCTTTTTCATTGGATACCGTCTTTGAAGATGTTCCAGAAGATACTAAACTGTGGAAACCAGAAACTGCTCCACAAGCAACGGTTACAAATAAAATAGGGAATAAATCACCCAGCTGATCATTATGGAAACCTGTAAATACAGGAAGATTCATTGCAGGATGCGCTACTAATAATCCAACAACAGCTCCTGCAATCATTCCGATAAACATATAGGTTGTCATCGCATCACGAGGCTGTTTTAATAACCACATTGGGAGTACTGCCGCAAAGAAAATATATACAAATGTAATATATGTCCAGCCGTCCTTTCCTAATGTAATTGGCATTGTCATACCAATAGCAAGTGCTGCTACAGTACAGATTAATCCAACAACCGTTTCCTTCCATCCTGTCAGATGCAGATGTTTATGAAGTAAACCAAAAATCATTGCAAATGCGATAAATAAAAGGGAAATTGTTCCTGCTGCTCCATTTGTTTTTGCTGCATCGGAAAGTGCAATCACACCATTGGCATCTACCGTATAAGCATTAAATGTACCTGCTACCATATCAGCGAAAGCTGCGATAACAATTAAAGTAAACAGCCAGCAGAAAATAAGAAATAACTTTCTTCCAAGTTTACCGATGTATTTTTCGATCAGAAGTCCCATGGACTTACCATCATTTTTTACACTGGCATATAATGCTCCAAAATCGGTAACTGCTCCAAAGAAAATACCTCCAATTAATACCCACAAAAGTACTGGAAGCCATCCAAATACTGCCGCCTGAATTGCTCCTGTTACAGGGCCTGCTCCAGCAATAGATGAAAACTGATGGCTAAATACTGTCCAACCGTCAGTTGGAACATAATCCTGTCCATCTTCAAACTTATGAGCTGGTGTCTCTGCTTTTGGGTCAATTCCCCATTTTTTAGAAAGCCACCGTCCATAAAATACATACGCAGCTGTCAATAAAACAGCAGCAATTAAAACAATGACTAATGTATTCATTTTTGTCCTCTCCTTTCATGTATACAAGCCATTTCTTGTATACATGAAGTTTTATAGTCCTTTTCCTTCATTTTGTCAATGTTTTTTACACTTTTTTTTGCATTTTTATAGAAACAAATCAATTTTAAAGTCAATTCACTTCATTTCTGGATTTTTACGCAAGAATTTCTGAACTTTTTTAAGCAAAAGATACTAGAGCGTGTTTGAAAAAAGCATTTTTCAAACACGCTCTATAGCTTCTTTTAGGAAGTCAGGCAGGAATCCTCTGTAATTCAATCGCCGATTATTTCACAAAATAAGTTTCCCATATTTAGCTGAACTATATAAAAATTTTTCAAACACACTCTAAGAAACAAATCCCGTCATTATTCCAACTTTCTTCCGCACCCATTCCATAAAATGTGCGAACTCGCTCTTTCTCACAAAAATCTCGGCATAACAATTCAATATTTCCGAAACCATCTGCCGCATATATGCCATATCATTCTCATAACACATTTTCTGTGAAAGGTATCTGTCATGTAATTCCTGAAGTCTCTCCTCCACTTCCGCAGCAGAATCAAGCTTCTTACAGCTCGGCAGGGACATCTGCTCTAAAGCTCCCTCCCGCATCCACTTTGTCATTTTTTTCTCGTAAGCATAATGTTCTGGAATTGTTCCCTCAAAAATCGTATTATGCGGATAGGTAAAATAATCTTCCACATAATGAAGAATCCATCCAAGTTTTAAATAAGAAAAGCTTCCGCCTCTTCCTTTTGCCTCTAACGCTTTCATCTGTTTTGTAATCTGTTCGAACGTTGCTTCCCATGTATGACCCTCCAGATAAGTATACACCAGCAGATCTGGCAGAATACTTCCAAACAATAATGCTGCTTTATGTGCTCTGTGTATATTTCCCGATAATGACTTTGTCATAACTAAATGTCCAATTTTATCCATTCATTTCTCCCCATTCACTTTCAACCTGGTATCATTTCTACATTTAAAATTAAATTCCATTCACTACCTCTCAAAACACAGTATACCATAATTATAAAAAATGGCTACAACCAAAATATGTTATTTTACTATTTAATTCATTAAGAAACAGACGCCCGAGAAGAGAACCGCTACCCTATATTGGTGACTTTAGTCGCTGCGGTTTAAATGCTCGCTTTATGCGCTCGCATCTAAACCT
>ENA-OWPB01000529-OWPB01000529.1-human-gut-metagenome-genome-assembly--contig:-NODE-529-length-47841-cov-4.405579_pt1 | contig 47841 bp, 38 predicted proteins | sample MGYA00248260_ERZ651838 | MGnify/ENA primary metagenome ERZ651838 (study PRJEB26924, sample SAMEA4378304) | human gut metagenome | biome: human gut; feature: human-associated habitat; material: faeces... | reverse complement strand
AGTCACAGTTGTGCTGGATTGTCTCCGGTGTCATCATCTGACGCATATCTGTTCTACCGGACGGATCCCCGATCATAGCAGTACCGCCCCCGATCAAAGCGATCGGCTTATTACCAGCCTCCTGCAGTCTCTTCATCAGGCACAGTGCCATAAAATGTCCAACATGCAGACTATCCGCCGTCGGATCAAACCCAATATAAAACGTAGCCTTCCCATTATTCACCAGATCCCTAATTAACGGCTCATCCGTAACCTGCGCAATCAATCCTCTGGCCTGCAGCTCTTCATAAATACCCATTTTCCTAATTTCCTTTCTTTTTCAAAACCTATATCTTACTCATAGCCAATCTTCTCCCCCGGAGAAGGAGGCGTCCCGTCTGGAACTCTTTGAAGTCTTCAAAGATGTCAGCCATCCGGAAACCATTTCTATTTGACTGCATGTGCAGGCGGATGCTCATACTTCTTAGGTTTTGGAAATTTGTGTTATGATTGAAAATCCATCTGTCTGAGCGCAGCGAGTTATGGATTTTCAATCATGCCCTTAACAAATTTTCAAAATCTTAGAAGTATCAGTCGCCGAACCCGCAGACAAATAGAAATAGATTCCGGATGGCGTCCCCCTTAAACCACCCTTCAAAAATTTCCGACAAAAAACCTCGTCCTCCGGCCAATCAGCCTTTAAGGACGAGGTATATTCTCTCGTGGTACCACCTTAATTCACATCCGGCTCGCACCGAATGACTCAGTCAGTAACTAACATTACCGAAGCAGGTATAACGTCCGCCACTCCGTCACAGCTTACTTGCGCTTCCGCGCGTTCGGTGTGAAGCTCCAAGATGTATTCACATCTGACTCTTCGTGCACCTCTCATCAACCGGTTACTTTCTGTCTGAGCCTTGTCATCTGCTACTTGTTCTCTTCATAGCCTGTAATTTTCTCTTCTTTTGTCATACTACCGTATCCTTCAAAATTTGTCAAGCCGGATTTCACGCCAAATTATCACAAAACAACTTTTGTCAAATCCAATTCACAGCCTTCCATCATTTTCCGAACTACTCTCGCAGATTCCCTAATTCCAGAAATCCGTCTTCTGCTCCAGCTCAATATCTGCACTTTTAAACACCGGATTAACTCCCCGCTTCAACTGATCCTCATAATCCCGGATTGCCTTAAATGCCGTCCCGGACAAAATCAGGATCACCGGAATATTGATCAGTGCCATCACGCCCATCAGTACATCGGAAAGATCCCACAAAAGCGACATTTCCATACCTGCTCCTAGAAATACAACAAATGCCGATACCAGGCGGAATCCGCGCATAAATTTTTTCCCCGGTTCCTTTTTATGGATATAGGTCAGAAGATTGTCGCAATAGAAACAATTTCCAAGCAATGTTGTAAACGCAAAAAATACCATAGCCACCGTTATAAATACCGGACCAAATGCTCCCAGGGATTCCTGAAGAGATGCCTGAACCCACGGTGCCCCCTGCATCTCCCTGGTTGGATCAATGCCAGACGACATACACATCATCGCCGTTGCCGTGCAAAGAAGAAGTGTGTCGATAAAGACAGATAGCATCTGAACCAGTCCCTGTTTGACCGGATGGCTGACATTTGCAGAAGCAGATGCATTCGGTGCCGAACCGATTCCGGCTTCGTTGGAATAAAGCCCACGGCGGATACCCTGCATCATAGCAGAACCCGCAAACGCTCCGAAAATTGCCTTGAAATCAAACGCTTCCTCAAAAATGCGGAGGAACATTTCCGGTACATTGCGGATATTGATGATAACCACAATCAGCGCAATCCCGATATATGCAAGTCCCATCACCGGCACAACCATCGATGTCACCTTTACAATACGGCTACCGCCGCCAAGCAGACACCATCCGGTCAGAACTGCCAGAATCCCGCCAATGATCCATGGGCTTACCTTCGGATCATAAAAAGAAAATCCGGAAAATGTAGACTGCAGATTATAGGATGCCAGCATATTGAATCCAAATGCATACGTCATGATCATGGCAATACAGAACACGATTGCCAGTGGTCTGCAATGCAGCGCCGCCTCGATATAATAAGCCGGACCACCATAGCATTTCCCATCCTCTCCCTTTTTCTTATAAATCTGTGCCAGCGTACTTTCAATCAGTGCTGACGCACTTCCGATGATCGCAATCACCCACATCCAGAATACAGAACCAAATCCCCCAATACAGATTGCTGATGACACCCCGACAATATTTCCTGTTCCTACTCTCGATGCCGTTGAAACCATCAATGCCTGGAATGATGAGATTGCCTCTTTATCGTCCGGCTTCTCCATCACGGACTCACAGGCTCTCTTAAATAAACGCGCCTGTGGAAATCTTGTCCGGATTGTAAAATATAAACCTGCTCCGATCAGCATAATCACCAGAAGTTTGCTGTACATAAATGAGCTGACCGCCCCAATAATTGTCTGAAACATACCTTTTTTCCTTTCTCAATGTTTTCTACCATTTTCGCAATATCTTAACGGAAACTCTCAAAATTTGCAAGCTTTTTCTATTTATTTCCTGTCATTTCGTCCCCAATCACTTTGTAAAAATATTACTTTTTTCAATCAAAATGTCAAACCTGAAAAAAGCGGACAAGCAACACCTGTCCGCCAAATTTATACTATATTTTTCTAACCCTTTACAGCTCCTGCAGCAACACCCTTGATGATGTACTTCTGTCCTGCCAGATATACAATGATGATCGGGATTACTGTAAGCATGATGCTTGCCATCATCGGTCCCATTTCAACTCTTCCGTAACTTCCGCGGAAATACTGGATCAACATCGGGATTGTTTTATATTTCTTAATATCAAGTACAAGAGTTGGAAGCAGGTAGTCATTCCATACCCACATTGCCTCCAGAATACCTACGGATATCATAGTAGGCTTCAGGATATGGATATCGATCAAAAAGAAAGTCTGCAGCGGATTACATCCGTCGATCATGGCAGCTTCTTCGATTTCTACAGGAATCGATTTTACAAATCCGCAGAACATAAATACCGCAAGACCTGCGCCAAATCCGAGATAGATCACCCAGATATTCCATGGCATATTCAGATGTAAGGTATCTGCTGTCTGTGACAAGGTGAACATAACCATCTGGAAAGGAACAACCATGGAAAATACAAACAGATAATATAAAATCTTTGAAATCGGACTATTTACACGGGTTATATACCATGCACACATGGAGCAACATACAAGAATAGCAACTACAGAAGTAATCGTAATAAATGTACTGTATCCAAGACTGCTTAAAAATCCTTTTGAAGCAACGGCATCTACATAGTTTGCGATTCCTGCAAATGCATCTGCAGTCGGAAGTTTAAATGCAGTTCCTGTACTGATCGCTGATTCTTTTTTCAAAGAGTTCATCAGGATCATGATGATCGGATAAACCCAAGCGAGCGCCGCAATTGTTAAAATGACTGTCCATATTGTATTTGCAATACTTTTCTTCTTTTTCATTACTGCTGCACCTCCTTAGATCTTGTTGCTTTCAGCTGTACCAGTGAAATAATGATAACCAGAGCACAGAAGATCACTGCTTTTGCCTGTCCATAACCTTTCCACTGCATTCCGGCACGTGCGTAGAATGTCTGGTAAATATTCAGTGCCAGCATTTCTGTCGCATGGTTCGGATCTCCACCTGTAAGAGCCAGGTTCTGGTCAAACAATTTAAATGAATTGGTAAGTGTCAGGAAGACGCAGATCGTAATGGAAGACATTACCATCGGAACTCTGATCTTCCAGAGGATATCCCACTTTGCTGCTCCGTCAATCTCTGCTGCTTCGATCAGATCATCCGGTACATTCTGAAGACCTGCGATGTAAATGATCATCATATATCCGATCTGCTGCCAGCACATCAAAATGATAAGTCCCCAGTAACCGGCTGAAGAATTCAGTGCCAGAAGCGGCTGCCCGATGATCGTAAGCAGACAGTTGATCAGAATCTGCCAGATATATCCAAGTACGATTCCACCGATCAGGTTCGGCATAAAGAAAACAGTTCTGAAAATATTGGTGCCCTTTAACTTCTGTGTCAGAAGCAGTGCCAGGCCAAATGCCAGTACGTTGATCAGTAAAATCGATACAATCGCAAATAATAATGTAAATTTAAATGAACTCGTAAAGGATGTATCCTTGATCGCTGCTGTATAATTTGATATTCCAACAAATGTTGCATTTCCTACTGTTGTAAATTTACAGAAAGAAAGATAAAATCCCTGTGCAAACGGAATGATAAATCCGATCACAAATGCAAGAAATGTTGGGAGAACAAATATTGGTGCATGTTTTTTCAGTGCCTTTTCCATAGAAATCCTCCTCTTTTCCTTTTGCCCGGAAGGATCTTCCTACCAGGTGGCTCTCATTTCACTTTTTATTTTTATATGGAAAAACGTAGGTTCCCATATCCAGAAAACCCGCTTCGTACAGGCTCTCCTCTCACTTAAAAGGGGCAGGCAAGCCGCCTGCCCCTAGACCCGTTCTTTTTATGCAACTTATTTATTCATTTGCAAGCTTGTATTCAGATGCCCATCCATCTACGAATGCACTTACTACTGCATCCCAGTTAGCATCTGTCTGATCTGCTGCATAAGCTGTCAGTGCAGATCCAACACCATTTTTCCACTCTTCTGAAGGCATTGTTGAGAAGTTCCATGCTACCGGAGTCTTTCCGTCTTCGGTCATCTGTTTGTCTTCTTTGATAAAGAGATTCTGAGATTCCTGAGCTTTCTTAAACGGAATGTTGAATCCCATATCGTCTGCCATACATTTTGTTCCTTCATCTGAAGTTACACACCAGTCCATAAAATCTAATGTAGCCTGAATATCAGCTTCGTCTGCGTCTTTATTTACGCACCAGTAATTTTCTGTACCTGTGCAGAGTCCCTGGTTTGCTTCATCGCCTACACCAAAGTAAATCGGAAGCATGGTCATGTCATCATCTGTCAGGCCGCCATCGGTCAGCTGTGTATATTCCCATGTACCATTCTGATAGAATACAGCTTTTTTATTCAGGAATTCATTTCTTGCATCGTCACCTGTCTTTGCAGCAAGATCCTTTGGATCGCATGTGCTGTTGTTGATGTACAGATCCCACATATCGCGGTAGTTATCAAGATATGTGCCTTTGATTGCATCTGTTGTGTTAATTCCTTCATCCTGATATTCAAAGTAGATCGGAAGGTTTGCAAGGTGTGTCTTGAATCTCCAGTCAGAAGATCCGTCCATACCTGCTGAAGTAAATGCAGAAAATCCAAGTTCAGAAGTTCTATTTGTAATGTCTTCTGCTACTTTTTTCAGATCTGCAAAAGATTTGATGTCATCCGGTGTATATCCTGCTTCTTTTAATAATGTCTTATTTGTGATAATTCCGTATGTTTCAATAACATATCCAATACCCGCTACAGAATCTCCGTCTTTCAGTGCATAATCATCACTTGTGAGTTCTTTGTAAACATCAGTGTCAGATAAGTCGTAGCAGTAATCTTTCCAGTTTGCAAGTCCTACCGGTCCGTTTACCTGGAATAATGTTGGTGCTCCGCTCTTTCCCATTTCACTCATCAGAGTGGTTTCATAGTTTCCGGAAGCTGCTGTAACAACCGTTACATCTACACCCGTCTCTTTTGTGTAATCCTTTGCCAGCTGCTGCCACTGTTCATCCTGCTCCGGTTTGAAGTTCAGATAATATACAGATCCTTTGCTGCTGTCCCCTTTACCGTCTGCACTCTTGCCATCGCTCTTGCTTCCACATCCTGCAAAGCATCCAAGTGTCATGATTCCTACCAGCCCCAGTGCCAGCCATCTTTTTTTGTTTTTCATAATTTCCGTTCCTCCTCGTCTGGATTTCTTTTCTATGCTTAAATAATAGCAAGAATCCAATCAAAGGCTGTAACAAATCGCAAACCTCCTTTAACAAAAAATATACTTTTCGAAATGTAAAAAATTTGTTATTGATAAAATGACACCAACAGCCTTCTCCTCCCATCATCTCTCTTTCTCATACTCCCGGATACTTTCATCGGCAGTCTCCACCATCTGCGCAAGCGTCATTTTCCCGGCGGCAAGCTGTGGCAGGCACTCCCCGATCGTCTCTTCCTGAAGGATGGAGTTCCATTTCACCTGATAGTTCGGAACGATCTGCGGATTGTTATTGTAGGCATTTACATAATCCTGAAGGAGCTGGCTGATTTCAGTGCGTCCGTTCTTGTCCATCAGCTCTTTCTTCTCTTCCAGATTGAATTTCGTGCGAAATTTCAAAAATTCAACCGCTCCTTCTTTGACCTCCTCGCTGTAAGTGGAAACCACCGCCCAGCCAAAGGTTTCCGGTGAGGCGATCAGTTTATTTCCCGGAAATGCGGAAAATCTTACCTTTTCTTTCCATTCTTCCGGCAACTGGTCGATCATCCAGTATCCGTTCGGGATCATTGCCACCTTTCCTGTGACAAAATTATTGTATGCCACATCGTAGTCAGCATGAATTGCATCTTCTGTTGTATACCGAAACAATTTCTGCAAGGTTTCTGCAATTTCAAGACCGGTATCATTGGAATAGCTTTCTGGGAGAAGCTCTTTCATAAATGCATAGCCTTCTTCCGTGTGTGCTGCCTCTGCTGTTGCAATCAGCATCGGCGCCCAGCCGGTTCCTTCAGTGTGAAGTCCAAGCGGTGTGATTCCGTTTGCCTGCAGCCGGTCACAGCAGTCCCAGAATTCTTCCCATGTCTCCGGGAATTTCTCAATCCCTGCTTCCGCAAAAAGCTCCGGATTCCAAAACATACCGGCGCACGCAAATGCCGCCGTACTGATCGGTCCAAGATAGATATTGCCATCCTCATCCGTACAGCCTTCCATCACCGCCGGTTCGATCATATTCCTCCACTCTTCATCCTCTTCCAGATACGGACTCAGATTCTCGATCCGTCCATCCGCAACCATCATCTGATAAAAGGACGGCAGGGTGCGCACATCATAGATCACAGCCGGAAGCTCGTCTGTGACATTTAACCGTTTCAGATTTTTTCGGTATTCCTCTTCCGTCTCCATGATCCATTCCACTTGCATATGATACGTACCGGCATATTCTTCATTAAATGCATCAACGACATCCTGTTCCGTTTTCTTGCCGGAAGTCGGATCTACCGTCAGAATGATCGGAATATCAATCTCCTTTTTTTCTGTGCTCCGGCTTGTCTGCCCCGTATTTTTACCACATCCGGTCAGCACTGTCAGAACCAGTGCGATACAAAACACCGATTGCAAATATTTTCTATAAATCACGTTTCTCCTTTCCGTCATCCGGAATTTGGATTGTACACCGGGTTCCATTTTCTTCTGCCTCATAGTAAAACAGCACATCCTCTCCATATTTCAGCCGCAGTCTGGTCAGTACATTCACCACTCCATATCCGTGTTCCTTATCCTGGAAGCATTTTTTCGCCTCCAGAATCGGATGCCCGTTTAAGGCATTGATCTTTTCCATCATTTCCCGGTCAATCGGCTTCCCATTATTGAATACCACGATTTTCAGCTGGCTATCCTCCCTCGCAATCTCAATCTGGATCAGACCATTCTCATAAATTTCGCAGAATCCGTGCTTGATTGCGTTCTCGACAAGTGGCTGCAAGATCAGCTTCAGCATCCACGTACTCTTCTCTTCCACCTTACACTCAATCTCATACCGGAACAGATTTGCATTCCGGATCTGTTGGATTTCCATATAACTCTTTACATTTTCCAGTTCGTCCTCCACCGTCACGATATCACTGCCCTTGCTGAGTGACAGACGCAGATATTTGGAAAGTGCCTGAATCATCTTCATGGTTGTCTCTTCTCCGTTTATCCGCGCAAGCATGTAAATTGTATCCAGCGTATTATAAAGGAAATGTGGGTTGATTTGTGCCAGAAGCATGTTCAACTCCGTCCGTCTGAGCACCCCTTCCTGTTCTTTGATCTCTGCCAGAAGATTCTCAATATTTTTTAGCATCTTATTGTAGGAATGTCCGATCTGATCCAGTTCTGTATTGGTATTCAGTTCAATCAGGCGACTGAAATCATTTCCGTCAAACTGTGTCATCTCTTCACTGATCTCCCGGATCGGACTGGTGAACCGCTTGGAAAAATAGATACTGAGCACAACCGCTACCACTGCCACAAACAGATAAATCCCGATCAGCACCGTAAGTACCCTCATCGTTCCCTGTGTCATTACACTCGACGGAACGACTGTGAACACCGTCATTTCAGAGCTGCTTTCTTTGTAAATGGAGCAGACACCACCGCTCACTCTCCGGCTTTTTGCAAGAATACCACTTGTTTCCTGTGCGCTGATCTTATAGACTTCCTGTTTTACCGCATCCGAAATCTTCGTCCCTTTCGGGCACCAATCAGCACATAAATTCCCCTTCTTATCCAGAATTCCGATCTGCACTTCATCTGTCATACTCCGATCCTTTCCAAGTATCGTTTCCAGAAAGCTGTCATTCATCTTGATGAGCAGCAGTCCTGGTTTGCTGGCGTATTCCATGCTGTGTACATATCTTCCGATAAACAATGCTTCTTTCTCCGTCCCAAACAGAGTATCCTTCGCCCAGAACCATTGTGTTTTCGCATAAGAATCTCCCATGTAATCTTCCAGATGGCTGTCTGAAAAATCTTCATAATCAATATGCGAGTAGGATCTGGCATAAACATTATTTTTATTATCCACATAGCAGTATTCTGCCACATGATCCAGATTCATATAGGCAAAATATTTCTGAAGAGAGTTCTTTTCCACATCTGCAAATGAAGCTTTTTTCAGACTTTCCTGAACCTGATCGTAAGTAATACATTCTGCTGTCCCTTCATCCGCCTCTTTTGACAGTGTATCCAGAGCCAGCCCCATCTTCTCATTTAAAAATTCATATTTATCTGTAACCTCTGTGGTCAGACTCTGCCTTACATAGATCCAGACACCGATGCTTGACAGCAAAATTGCCAGCAACAACAGCCCCATTATATATCGAAGGTATTTTCTCTGTATTCCGGATTTAATCACCCATTTCTTCATTCTTCGTAATCCTTTTTGTATTCACTCGGTAATTTTCCTGTATATTCTTTAAATAAATGTGAAAAATAGGATGCATTGCTGATTCCCACCTGCTCACATACCGTTCCTATACTCTCACATCCATCCTGGATCAGCCTCTTTGCTTTCTCCATTCTCTGCTGTAAGAGATACTTTTTAAAGGTCATATGAAATGTATTTTTAAATACACGCCCGAAATATACCGGATTCAGATAAATCTGCGTTGCCACCTGAACAATAGAAAGTTCTTCCTCCTGCAAATGCTCATCGATATAAGAAAGTGCCACTGTCATATATTCCTTTGCACATTTATTTTCTCCGCTTTCTGCGTATTTTTCCCGTTCCTCAATTGCTTCTCCGAGGATCCTATAACTGACATCTACCGCCTGTGCCGCTGTCAGGCTCTCCATATTCGAATAATAATTCCGGAACTGTTTCTGCAGTTTTTCCGTCATTCCGTAAGTATCGTTCAGCATCATCTCTGCTTGCAGCATAATCTTATGTATATAACGAATCTGTAGCTCTTCCTCATGCGGAAGTGCGTAGATCAACGCAATAAAAGCCTGTTTTAACTCTTTAAACGCATTCTTCCGAACAGCATTGACGATCGTAAGTCCTGCCTCTTCACAATCACTTTTTGCCGCTTTTTCTTCCTTTTTCACAGGTATGGAAAAAGTATTCTCATTTGTGGCACTGCTGCAGATTGGCTCGAAAAGTCCCTGCGCCTCTTCGTAACTCCGGCGGATTCCATCCAGTCCTTTATACGGTTTGGAAATCGATGCAGTAACCGGACTTTTCTGTTCCCTTTTAACCTGTTCCAGAATCAGTGCAATCTCGCGCACTGACGCATTTTCCTTTGTCTTGATCAGAAATACATGACAGCCTTCTGCCTTTTCAAAATGCCAGAAAAAATACCGCTCTGAAAACATTTCTTCCAGAGATTGTATCAATTCCAGCCTGGCTGCTTCGTAATTCAGTGCATCCGTAATCTTATATGTAAGATCAAGATCCACACACATTGCAATAAAACGGTCGCCCTCTTCGATCACATCTTTCAAGATTGCAAATACTTCCTGCATTTTTTCATAGGAAATTTTATTCTGTAAATATTTCTGTACAACAACCTGGAGAAAACTGGTGGAATCTTTTCGGACCATATTTTCCCAGCTTTCATAACGCTCTTCGCTCTCCAGTTTCTCCATACAGGTCTGGTATGCGCCCTGCATGGTCTCCTGCAGTTTATCTTCCTCGATTGGTTTCAGCAGATATGCATATGCACCAAGATCACACGCCTGCTGTGCATAATTAAAATCACGGTACGCACTGAGCACAATAAAAACCGGATCCAGCTCTGTCTTCTGGATCTCTTCCATCACCATCAGACCGGAAACCTGTTTCATCCGGATATCCGTCAGTACTACATGAGGCTTCACTTTTTTGATCACTTCAATTGCCTGCTCCCCGCTCTGTGCCTGACCGGCAACTTCAAATCCCATCTCGTTCCAGTTGTACGTCTTAACCAGTCCTTGCAGAAGGATTGGTTCGTCATCTACGATCACAAGTTTTAATAATTTCATACCGTTTTTCCCCATTCCTGATAATCTTCCTACTTCTTATTTTAGATAAGACATAATAAAGGATTTATCAAAAATTATACTTCCGATGCGAAAAATCATACTTTTACCAAAAATTATACATTCTCGTTCGGTAAATAGCAAGAAAAGCCGGCAGAACTGGCTTTTTCTTGCCGTCTGCCGACTTTCCGGATCCTATGATTTGTTAAAAATCATATCTTTTTATTATTTTCTTTTTCTGCGTTTCCAAGCAAATCCACCAATACCAGCTCCGAGTGAAGAAACTGCAAGTCCTAACCATCCAAATACGCTTGCCGGATCTCCGGTCTTCACGGAATCACTTCCGCTTGTCTTGGATTTATTTGTTGTACCATCTGTCTTTTTTACAGATGAGCTGTCTTTCTTTACAAGTGCTTTGATCGCTTTGTTCAGGCTGTTTGTTGCATTATCTACTGCTTCCTGACTTTCTTTTGCTTCCAGTGCTTTCCGGGCATCTGAAAGTGCGCTCTGCAGTGCTTTCCAGCTATCTGCTGTGTAATCTGCTTCTTTAAGCGCTTTTGCATCTGCAATTGCCTTTTCAAGAGAAGAGGTATCTACAGTTACCGGCTGTTCGTCTGCTTTGACAAGTTTTTCTTTTGCTGCATTTAATGCTGCTGTTGCATTGTCTACTGCCTCCTGGCTTTCCTTAGCTTCCAGTGCTGTGCGCGCATTTGCAAGTGCTGCCTGATATGATGCCCAGCTCTCTGCTGTATAATCAGATTCTTTCAGTCCTTCTGCTTCTGCAACTGCTTTTTCAATCTCTGTTGTGTCAACTGAATGTTCTACTTTTACAAGGGCTTCCATTGCCTCTGTCATGTGAATTGTCTGCTCTTTTACTGCTGACTGTAATGGATTGTCTGACGCAAGAAGTTTTTTCGATTCTTCCAGTTCACTCATCATCTTATCCCAGCTATCCTTTGTATAATCAGATTCTTTCAATGCACTTGCTTCATCAATTTTAGCCTGTAAAGCTTTTTTATCTTCTTCACTCGCAGTTTTTGGTTTCGCTATATTTTCTGTTCCGACTTCAAAGTTATAACTGTAATCAGCATAGCCAAGTCCATATACAGTCAATTTCCAGTAACCCGTTCCATCTGTTCCTTCTGGAAGTTCACATCTGAGAGATTCTGTAAGTCCAAGCTGAATACCCATGGATTTGTGCATCCAGTTATCTGCCGCGAATTTTGTTCCAAATGTTCTTACCGGTGTTGTATAAGTTGAATCATTTCCATAATAAGTCCATTCGACAGCCTGCATCGCAGAACCAAGACCACCATAGTTACCATTTAAATCCACACGTATGAATTCTCCATAGCTTCCAACAGCTTCCCCTTCTCTAATATTTGGAGTAACATCAGCAGTTTCAAGCTGTGTATCCTTTAATCCAGAATAAGAGCCTGTTGTTCTTGCTGAAAATGTGAAAGAACCATCTTTCTGCTTTTCTGCTGTTTTAAGACCATTCGTATTCGCTGTTACATCTGCAATTGCTGTATATGATTTAAGCTGGTTTTCAGAAAATCCGCCAATCAATGTGCCTCCATTTTCTACAACCACATATTTTTCTTTCAATGCACTTAAATCTGCTGTTTTCACTTTAACAGGAACATATTTTATACCAGTCACTTTGTAATCTGCCTGAATAAATGAGCTTCCATCTTCTGCAGTAAATACAGCCTTCTTTTCTGCATTTGTAGTTCTTATATAAATGCTGCCATCTGTCATCACTGCTTTTCCATTTTTGTCCCAGTAAGACAGGTTATATTGATTACCATCTGTATCTTTAATCACTGCCGTACACTGAAAACTTCCTCTATGTAAGCCATGATTTGCAGTTGCTCTTGTAACGGTATCAAAAGCGCCTTTATCATATTCATTACGAGAATCAGTAACACCAGATGCTTCGGCATTTCCGGCTGCATACACACCTTCATTTGCCCAGTATTCTGACCAGTTCATTCCTACATAAACATAGGAATACGCTCTGTCCTCTCCTGCTACTTTATAAGTAAATGTGTATGCTTGATATCCATCTTCTGCAATTGTTACAGTAAATGCGTCTCCTGCCTTTGCATCTTTAAACGCATCTTGTGTAAGATCAAGTTTTCCATCTTTTGTAATTAGTTTTACTGCTTTCTCTCCAGATGCTGCATATTCCTTTCCGTTCACTGTAACAGAATTAATACTTTTTAAATATGTCTGGAATTCTTCTTCATTAACATCGTCATTCTTTACAACTGCCGGTGCTTTATTATCTTCATTATATTTCACCGGCATTGTCTCTGTATAAGCATTAAAAGTAGTTGAAATCGGTACATAAGTGTCACTCCTATCGCTAAGTGTAACGGTATATCGACCTTTTGTAAGAGCTTTTTTGAATTTAATTGTTCTTGTAGTAGTCTTACCTTCTGTTTTAATTTCCACAGAATATGCATCTTCATCGATTCCGATTCCATCAACTTTGTATTCTTCTTCAAAATCACTTGGAAGTCCACTTACCACAACAGATGTTGTATCTGATTTGGTAGAAATATCTGCCACTGATACTTCGCCATCAAATTTCTTCGCTACTTTCTGGTCCATCGGGATTTTATAAATACCATCATTTGTGTAGTAAGTTACTTTATTAATCGTCTGTCCCATCATGGTAGCATAATCTTTGGAATCAAGTTTGTTTCCATGTGATTCTGTTACAAATCCAGTGCTCCATGCGAGCTTCTGCTCCTGCTCCTTAAGCTTCCAGATATTTTCTACATGACGAAGACCGTAATTACTTCCTTCTTTTGTACTAATCACAACACCATATACTGTATTAATACTTGTTGGAAGACCATCTATATTTAACTGGTAATCACCATAATTAGACGAGGTTTTAAATTCTGTTGTAGCATCGGACAGTGTCTTTACTTCGGAATCTTCTCCTTTTACCTCACTGAAGTTAAATGTTCCATCTGCATTTACCGTTGCTTCTTTATAATAAGATGGCGTGTCGCTTAAACTATAATAAGAATAGCTTGCGCTTTCAAACAATGCATCTTTTCCCTCATATGTTGTTGTTGATTCTTTTCCTTTAATTGATGTTGTAATATCCACCTTACTATCATCTGTAATCTGTCTATATTTTTCTAATACAGATGCATCACTGATTTTAACCGGGAATGTCACACCTGTAATATCAGAACCGTCACTGTTTACATGATAAGAACCTGCTGCAAAATGTGGAGCTCTGGTTTTCTGCTTTGTTGCTGACGAAACAGTATCCGCACCTGTTACTCCTTCTGCTTTATAGAAGTCAGCATATGGAATGTTCATTAATACATAGACTTCTTTCTGTACTTCCGGATTTTTTTTCACCAGTGCACCTACTGCATCTGTCAGAGCTTTTGCTGCCTGATCCACTGCATCCTGTGATTCTTTAGCTGCAAGCGCTTCTTTTGCCGCCGTCAGTTTATCCTGCATATTTTCCCAGCTTTCTGCTGTGTAATCTGCTTCTTTCAGTGCTTCTGCCGACGCGATTGCCTTACTTAATGCTGTTGTATCTACCGTTTTTTCCTCTTTTTTTGTTGCATTTTCCAACGCATTATTTACTGCATTCACAATTGCATTCGATGAACATGTCGCTCCAGATACTGCGTTGATTCCATCTGTTCCGTTGGCATCTACAATCTGTTTTACAACACTTTTGTATTCATCATATCCATTAACAGCATCTGATATATATTCATCATTATCCGCATCGCCGTTTCCATTAAAATTATCAATTGACACTATTTTTCCATTTTCTATAGTCACTTTCAATGATAACTCATATTCATCAAATTGATTTTTTCTATTCGGACTACACTTCGCCGTCCCTGTATATATTCCATCCTGAACCTTCGCTACATCCTCACTGTTTGCCGCAAACACCGTCGATGGACAAAGTCCAGCTACCATCGACATCGCCACAGCCATTGTCATAGCTTTTGTCTTAATCGTTCCCTTTCCCATAATTACCTCCTTGTTGTTGATAAAATTTATTATTAAGTTAGTTTCTGCTAACCTATAATCAAAAAAATTTAACCTACCTGCGCTGCTCTCTCAGCTTCTCTTTTTACGGTCGGAAGCAGCTTTTTACTTATAATTCCCATCACGAATCCGGTCACTGTACCGGCGATCAGAAGTGCCGGCAGATAATAGATCAGTTTCAGATTCTCTACTACAACGGATGCCACGATAATCTGACCGATATTGTGCGACACGCCTCCCGCGATACTGACTCCGGCTATGGAAAATCCTTTCAGCCTCTTCATCAATGCCATAACCAGAAAGCTTAAGATTCCTCCTGCCAGACTGTAGATGACCGACATTCCATTTCCAAATAAAAAGCCGGTCAGCAGGATCCGCATAACTACCACCAGAAATACTTCCGGAAGCTCCAGGAAATACAGCCCGGTCACAGTCACCAGATTGGCAACTCCGAGCTTCATTCCCGGTATCCCGAAATTGATCGGTATTAAGCTTTCCACATAACTGAATATCATTGCCAGTGCAACCATCATTGCCATATTGGCAAGTTTTCTGTTTTTATTCATCTGTTTTTCCTTTATCATTTTGCGATCGTATCTGGAGCTACATCTTCCGAATCTGAAGTTTCAAAGCTCTGGTCATTCTCATTTTCCAGAACCTCTACTACAAGCTTATGTGGCAGACAGACGATCGTCTGTGTATGTCCGCTGATTTTTCCCTGTTCCTCGCAGTAACCATCCGGACAATTCGCCTCTTCCATGTACGCCTTTCCATCTTCGATCCGGATCCGGTTATAGAAATCTCCATCCTTTACTTCGATGGTCTGATCCTTCGACAAGGAATAGGTTCCATAGTTTTTGCCATCCAGCGTAATCTGGATCTGGTTTCCTTCTTCCCCTCTCGTCAGCTGCATCACAAGCAGCATCGCAAGCGCAATCACAATAATGCCTGCTCCAAGCATCATATCTTTCTTTTTCATCTTCTATACACCAAGCCAGAGCAGAAGCGCCAGTAAGATCGCCGCCCGTAAAATCGTAAACCAGAATTCATTTCCGTGAATTCCTTTTACACCGGTATGAATATTTCCTTTCGGGCAGGTATCAATACATTTCTGACACTGGAAACAGTCACCTTCTATCTTCGGCGATCCATCTTCCGGAAGTCCGATGTTAGAAGGACATTTCTTTGTACATGCCTTACATCCTTTGATGCAATTTTCCCGGTCTCTGTGAAGTGCGAAAAACGGCAGGATCGGAAGCAGCGAAAAAACTGCTCCCATCGGACAAAAATTTCTGCAGAAAAAACGTTCTTCAAAGCACATTCCTGCAAGGATCAGAACCAGAAGAACGAGTCCCACCAGATATCCGCCAAGCTTAAAGTTGCCGGCATGGAGCATGGAAAATACATCCCACGGGCTGGTTCCTTTTCCCTTTCCATAGACGCCTGCAAAGCACAAGATTGAAATCAGTGCCAGTACAATATATTTCAGATAACAGAGCTTTTCTGTCCATGCATCCGCAATCTGAAGAGGTTTCTTTTTCATCTTTTTACAGATCCACACATAGAGTGCATGCACACCATCTCCCAGTGTACCGAACGCACAAGCGAATCCGCAAAAGAATCTTCCGAACAGAATGGTGTAAATGCAGATCACAACCAGTACTGTCACAAAAGAGGTCATGGCAACCTTTTCGCCTGCACCGATCTGTGTAAAGATGTATTTCACTCCGGCAAATGCCGCTGTATACACAGATGGGATAAACAGGAAATACAGTACCTGGATCAATGCTCTCAGCCATATATGTAATTTTTTTATATCTTTCGCCGTTAAATTATGAATATCCATCTTTTTCACGTTACTTTACCGCCTTTTCCAGAGCCTGTTCCGATGCATTTTTGATTCCGGTCGAGCTGAATGTCGCACCACTGATCGTATCTATATCTGCGCTCTGTGCATCGATGATTTTGGGAATAATATCCTTTGCCATGGAAAGGTATGCTCCGTCTTCTTTCTCTGCAGATATCACATTGATCTCTGCAATCTTGCTTTTCTCAATCTTTACTTCTACCTGGATCGTTCCGCCAAATCCATCAGCTTCCCCGGTATAGGTTCCGTCCTTGTAGTTTGTGGAACCTCCATTTTCGCTGTCTGATTGTCCGTTTCCGGCAACCTGTGCGGAAAGCCGGGCGATCTCGTCTTCTTTTGCACGGGCATCCAGCACCGAATTGTATCCAAGAAGAATCCCCACGATCGCGAGCATACTTACCAGTCTTACCCAGAATTCTCTCATTGTTATTCAGCCTCCGTATCTGTCGGTCTTTCTGCTGCTTCCAGTACTTTTTTGCATCCTTCCAGGATCGCATTTGAAGAGCAGGTTGCACGGGAAACAGTATCAATATCCTCCGGCATTCCTTTATCTATGATCTGGGATACCACACCTTTTATGCTTGAAGTACCATTTGCTGCTCTCTTAATATAGCTGTCATTACTGCTTGCGCCATCGCCTGTGATATCCGTAATTGACACAATTTTATCGTTGCGGATCTCCACCGACATTGTCAACTTATACTCTTCAAAGTCTTCGTCTTCATCCGGCGTACACGGAACGGTCACTTCATAAGTTCCACTGACATATTTTGTATTTTCTTCGTCTTTTCCATCTTTTGATTCCAGCTGAGCAATTGCTGTTTTCAGCTTTTCTACTGCTTTATCCACAATAGTCTGTTTTGTTTCCTCGAGTGCTTCTTGTGCGTCCGCAAGTCTGGTCTGCAGAACTGCCCAACTTGTTTCTGTGTATTTATCTTCTTCCAACTTTTCTGCTCTCTCGATCAGCTCTTTCAGATCAGTCAGATCCGGCTTCTCATCAATGGATTCTCCATTTGTCACTTTCTCTGCCTGTTTCAGTGCATTCTTGATTGCATTTAACAGTCCTTTGGAACTATAGGTTGCTCCTGACACCGTATCTACATCGTCTGTCTTCTGTGTCCTTATCACCTTTTTCACAACATCCATTGCACGGTTGAAGAACGCTTCGTCATCTGAGCTTTCTGTGATCAGGATTGCTTTGATCGTCTTTTCCTGGATCACGACTGCAACGGATACATCGCCGCTGTAGCCTTCTGCTGTTCCGTAATAGATTCCTTCCTTGTACGGAACGGTTCCGGTCAAAGTAGAATTATTGTCGTCTGACGAACTATTGTTATTGCTGTTATTACTATTGTTATCCTGTGTGCCATCCGATGTCCCGTTTACCGCCGCCTGGCTCAGCGCATCCCGCACTGCCTGAATAATTCCGACCGAACTGTAGGTTGCCCCGGACACCGTATCCACATTGGTGCTCTGCTTCGCGATAATAGAATCGATCAGAGAAGCTGCTTTGGAAATGTAATCGCTTCCGTCACTGTTCTCCACGATCTGGATGGATGCGATCTTTCCTCCGCTGATTTCTACCATAACCTTCAGTGGACCGCCAAATCCGGTTCCTGAACCGTAGTAGGTTCCATCCTTATATGCTGCCGCATCCTCTACTTTTGCCACACTGGTCGAACTTCCTGCTACCGCCGCTGTCTGGCCGGACTGTGCCTGTCCTGTCGTGCTGTTATCCTTTTCCCCGGTCAGCGCATTTTTCACCGCACTGATGATTCCTCTGGAACTGAAAGTTGCTCCCGATACAGTATCCACATCCAGTGTCTGTCCTTCGATAATCTTGTCGATCACTGCTTTTGCCCGTGAAAAAAATGCCTCATCATCGGAAGAACTCAGAATGTCAATCGAAACAATCTGCTTATCCTTGATCTGTACCGATACGGTAATGTCTCCTGCATACCCGGTTCCGGTTCCTTTATATACGCCATCCTCCAGATCAAACGAACCTTTGGCTGCTGTCTTTTTTTCTTCTTTCTTCTCTTTTGTCTCTTCTTTTATCGGTGTTTCTTCCTGCGTCGCTGCATAGACCGGCGCTTCATATCCGCTTAAGGAGCCTGCCACGCACGCCGTAACCAGTGCAACTGAAAGAACGGGTGCAAACGGTTTTAATTTTTTACCGGTTTCTTTGATGTCCATCTCTCATTATCCTCTCATTTCACGCAAATTATTTCGTAATAACCTTCATGTCAAGATCCGTTGTAAAGCTGTCTTTCAGACCTTCTGTCACATAAATCGTTCCGTCATCTGTCTCAAGGATCGCCTCAAACTCATCACTGTGCGCCTTCCAGAACTCTGCCGCTTTTTCTTCTCCCATGATAAAAAGTGAGGTAGAAAGTCCGTCTGCAAGGGTTCCGTCCGAGCTTACGATCGTGACAGATACTAGTCCGTTCTCTGCCGGATATCCGGTCTTTGGATCAATAATGTGATGATAGGTCACACCATCCTGTTCAAAATAGCGTTCATATCCACCAGATGTGATCACCGCTTTATCCCGAATGGATAAAACTCCCAGATAATTCTCTGTGTCGTCCGGACTCTGTACCGCAACCCGCCAGTTGCTTCCGTCTGTCTTGGTTCCGAGTGCCTGTACATTTCCACCCAGATTTACCAGACCACTTGTAATCCCGTTTTCTTTGAAAATATCCATAATCCGCGAGGAAGTATAGCCTTTTGCAATTCCTCCAAGGTCGATTTTCATCTGGTCATCTTCAAAAGAGATTTCTCTTGTATCCTTATCGTATGAGATCTTCGCTGCATCCACATGCTTCAGAAGCCCTGTCAGTTCGTCAGCTGACGGGACACGGAAATTCTGTGTCGGAAATCCCCACGCCTCCATAACCGGATAAATTGCGATATCAAATGCCCCATCCGTTTCCTTATTCAGTTCCAGTGCGCGCTTCACAAGATATCCTCCATCTTCTGAAAGTGTTGCACTTTTCTGTTCATTCAGTTTCGCAATCTCACTGTCTGCATTTCCCGTTGATAAAAGTGTATCTAATCTTTCAATCTCTGCTTCAGCGGCATCCACCGCATCCTGTGCTTTTTCTCCATATGCTGTCACTGTCATATAGGTATCCATTGCAAAAATGTCTTTTGATGCCTCATTATCCTGAGAGGTTCGTTCTGTACTTTCCTTCGAACTGGCTGTTCCTTCACTATTTTTACTCTTTGTTGTATTCTGACCACCTTGACCGCATCCACCCGCGAATACAGATGCGCACAGACAGACCACAATGATTTTATTTTTGAATTTCATTCTACTTCCTCTTGTTTGCATTCTCTAACTTAGAATAGTTTATATTACCGAAAGTCAGTATGTCAACATTGAAGTTGTTAGTTAAGAAACTTTCTCATTTTACAATTCATACTTGTATTCAAAAAGAGCTTATGGAAAATGTTTCATTACATTTTTCATAAGCTCTTTTGCTTTTTTTCTAAGATTCTAATGTTTTACTCATAACATATCTTCGTTTCCCGCCATACTTCTTTGTCTCGAGAACTGCCTTCATCCCAAGCTTTTCCATATTGCGAAAACTATATATATTATCCGGATGAACTGTTGCCATCAGATACCGCATCTGCTTATTTTTTACGATTTCTTCTGCCTGACAGAAAAGCTCATATTGCAGTCCGTATCCCTGATACTCCGGTTCCACAACAGCAATCTCCAGCTGCGCAACCCGCTTCATTTCTTTCCTGGAAATCTTCAGATATTCTCCCAGGTTGTCCTCTGCCATTCCGGGAATACGGACAATCATGATCGCTGCAGTCTGTCCATTCTTCTTTGCCAAGAGGGTAAATCCTTCCTCGCGGATATGCTTTGCAAGAAATTCTTCATCCTCTGCCTCGAACCATTCTTTCACGGGAACAATTTCTCCGGCAAGCTTTACCATACGACAAATTTCAGGAAGATCCTCCTCATTCGCCCTGCGGAACTGAAACTCATTTTTCTTCGTCATACTCTCCATTTACAGCATCTCAACAAACGCAGCAAGTCTGGTGTTCAGCTGTCCGATGTCTGCCTGAGAGTAATCGGTTTCCACACTGATATACGGAATTCCCTTTTCACCTGTCACAAACTTGCGGATCGTATTGGTCTCCACATTGTAAGTATGACATGCCTGAAGGATCATATCCACTACACCGTCTACCTGATATTCATCGATCAGTCTTCCAAGAAGCTCCAGACGGTTCGGGTTCGGTGTCATAACCGAACATCCGATGTTGAGATATCTTCTTGCAATTGCATCATAAATATCCTCTGCATCTTCATCCACCATCTTATCGATTGATTTGGCACCGCTGCAGTTCTCAAAAGTCACAACAATACCGCCATTGTCTTCTACTGCTCGGATCACTTTTTCTGTTGCTCCTCCGATCGGACATCCTGTGATCAGAATACGCGGTTTCTTCTCTTGCATCTTGCCTTCTGCATATTCTTTTTCAATCTTCGCAGTAAGAGCATCCACTTCGCCCGGGATCAGGGAACGGTCAAATTTGAAGGTGCTTCCGTACAGAACTTTGAACAGATCCTGTCCTTTGATCGGAGCCGGATCATGTTTCATCACTTCATAAAGTTTCTTTAAGGACTGGCGTGCCTGATTCTCTGTCTTTACAGCTTCACGGATCTGCTCTTCCGTGATCGTCACGCCAAATTTCTGTTCCAGATATTCCTTGAAACGGATGATCTCGCCTTTCCAGAGCTGAAGTCCCGGTTCTCTCTGGCTATTCGGAAGTTCCATGATAAATACATCTTTGAATTCTGACATATATTCATACATCTTCTTCTTTCCATCACAGGTTGTTTCCCCAACTACTACGTCTGAGAAATAGAAGAATGGACATTTGTCTGTCTTTGCAAATCCATAACTTGATTTGATCAGCGGACAAAGATTCTTCGGAAGATCCTTTTCTGCCTCCGGAATCGTCTCGTCCGAAGTCGAGCAAAGGCTTACACATCCTGCTCCCATCGCCATTGCAATCTCTTTCGGGAAATATGTACAGTAAGATCCCACAACCGGAACACCTTTTTCTTTCAGTTCCTTAACAGCCAGAAATGATTTCTGTCTCTGCTCCGCAAATTCTTCAAATACCTCTGGCAAATCTTTAATCAGTTCCATCTTCATTATCTCCTTCTGTCTTTCTTTTCTCTGGCAAGAAGTGCTGCCCCGTATGCCCCCGCAAAACGACCAAACTCTTCTGATTCCACTTTCTGATCCAGCTTGTCTGACAGGATTCCTGTGAAATAAATGCTGTGACTGAGTCCTCCGGTCAGGATCACTCTGTCTCCAAGTTCCTTTTTCTGCGCAAGCTGCACTACTTTATTGGCAACAGAATCTACAACTCCGGCCGCAATATCTTCACGCTTTTTTCCTTCTCCGATATAGTTAATCACCTCAGATTCGGCAAATACCGTACAAAGTGAGCTGATCGGAATAACTTCTCCTGCTGCCGCCATATCAAATAATTCATTGATCGTAACACCCAGGCGGTTCGCCATGATCTCCAGAAACTTTCCTGTTCCCGCCGAACATTTATCATTCATCTGGAAATCGGCTACCATTCCATTCTGTACAACGATCACCTTCGTATCCTGTCCTCCCACATCAATGATCGAACAGTCCCCCCCTGCAAGCTCACGCCCACCTCTGGCATGGCAGGTAATCTCTGTAATTACATGATCTGCAAAATCAACTGCGATTCTTCCATATCCTGTAGCAACTACCTTTGTATCATCTGAGGTAACATCTATCCCCATCTCAAGCAGCTTATTCTTGATCTTTTCGCACGTCTCTTTGCTGCTCCATCCTGTCGGCAGTACGAAATGTTCTTTCTTATCTCCTTCAACAACAACCTTGGATGCTGTTGATCCGATATCAATTCCTACATAATTCATATTTTTTCCCTTTTCTCTCTTTAATGACATGATGTTTCTATGCTGTTTTCCCAAAATGCCTCTGATTATTAGGATAACATTTTCACAATATTTCTTCAATAAAACTGCCTGTTTTACTTATTGTTTATCCGAATAGGTTAACTTCTCTATAGTTTTTTTCTATCGCAAAAATTCCTCCGATATGTAGTACCTTCTATTCGGAATTTCCTGTTAAAAAAATGAGCCTGCCTAAAAAGCAGACTCATGCACTATTCTTCATTCTGATAGCTGATTTCCATCAGGCAGAGTCCTTGCGGCGGTGCCGTGACCGCTTCCCTGGTTCTTTCTCCGCCTTCCAAAAGTTCCTTTACCTTTTCCGGTTCGTAAAATCCTCTTCCGACACGCACCAGTACTCCGGCTATGATGCGCACCATGTTATACAAAAATCCATTTCCCGTAATCCGGATCGTAATATGCTCTCCGCTTTGCAGAATCTGCAAATCCGTGATTGTCCGCACCGTTGTCTTTGCATTAGTACGGATACAGCAAAATGGTGCAAAATCGTGTTCTCCTTCCAGATAAGCCGCTCCGCGTCTCATCTGCCCCACGTCCAGGTCAAAACTTACAAAGTAATTATAAAGCCTCTCTGTTGGAATCGGCACTTTCGTATTGATGATATGATATTCATAGGTTTTCAGAGTATCCTGATAACGTGGATGCCAGTTAAGATCCACCTCATCTGATTTTACAACTACAATATCTTTCGGAAGACGCTGATTCAGAGCATAAGAAAAACGTTCTGCCGGTATCCTGCTTTCCGTGTCAAACACAGCAATATTTCCTCTTGCATGAACCCCGGAATCCGTCCGACTCGCCCCTATCACCTGAATCTCTTCTCCGGTGAGCTTACAGATTGCCTTATTCAGCACTTCCTCGATCGTAATTCCATTTGGCTGGATCTGCCAGCCACAATAATTTGTTCCATCATAAGCCACTGTTAATCTGATTCTTCTCATCTTATGACTCCTTAAAAGATCCACAGCTTGAATGGAACATATCTTCCAACAACAAATGCGATCACAACATACAGGATCGTAATCAGGTATGCCATGTGGTCAGCACTCTTATAAATCAGAGGTTTCATCTTGGTTCTGCCATTGCCACCGCGATAACATCTTGCTTCCATTGCCATTGCAAGATCATTGGCACGGCGGAATGCGGATACAAAGAGCGGAACCAGGATCGGAATCATTGCCTTTGCCTTCTGGATCAGATTTCCACTTTCCATATCCGCACCTCTGGCAATCTGTGCCTTCATGATCTTATCCGTTTCCTCCAGAAGGATCGGAATAAAACGAAGTGCGATCGACATCATCATCGAAATCTCATGTACCGGTACATGGAGCTTATTCAATGGGTGAAGAAGCTTCTCCAGACCATCTGTCAGTGAATTCGGTGTAGTTGTCAGTGTCATAAGTGAGGATCCCATGATCAGATAGATCAGCCGGATCGCCATATAAACCGCTGTGCTTAAGCCGTACTCCGTGATCTTGATAAAGCCCACATGGACCAGTGTCTTTCCGCCCGGTGTCAGAAATAAGTTGAAACATACTGTGATCAGAAGCAGAATGATAATTGGCTTCAGTCCTCTGACAATGAATTTGAACGGTACCTTCGCCAGCTTAATGCATCCAAACAGGAACACAGTCGCAAGTACATATCCCAAAATACTTTTAAATGTAAAAAGAGAAATCAGATACAGCAGTGTGCATACAATCTTCACACGCGGATCCAGCTTATGGATACGGCTGTCAGCCGGATAATATTGTCCAATCGTTATGTCTCGAATCATTTGGCTGCCCTCTCCTTCTTCAGTGCTTTCATAATGCCATCCGCTGCTTCTTCTATCGTGGTTGCATCTGTCGGAACATCCATTCCCTTTTCCTTCAGCGCATGCATGATGTACGTTACCTGTGGTGCCGCAAGTCCCACACTCTCCAGTTCTTTGTAGTGTGCAAACACTTTCTTTGGCACATCATTAAACATGACGCTGCCTTTATTCATCACAATAATACGATCCACATATTTTGCAATATCTTCCATACTGTGGGAAACTAAAATGACAGTCATGTCTGCTTTTTCGTGCAGATAGGCAATCTGATCCAGGATCTCATCTCTTCCCTTCGGATCCAGTCCTGCAGTCGGTTCATCCAGAACCAGTACCTTCGGACGCATTGCCAGTACACCTGCGATCGCTGCACGTCTTTTCTGCCCGCCTGACAGATCAAACGGGGAATGATCGAAATATTTTTCTTTGAGACCAACAAGCTGCAACGCCTCTCTTGCCCGCTTTTCACATTCTTCCGGTGAAAGTCCCTGATTCTTCGGTCCAAAACAGACATCCTGAAGTACATTGACCTCAAAAAGCTGATGCTCCGGATACTGAAAGACCAGCCCGACCTGATTTCGCAGCTCACGTAAGTTATAGTTTTCTCCGTAAATATTCTCTCCGTTGTAATAAAGTGCTCCGCTTGTCGCCTTGATCAGTCCGTTCAGATGCTGGATCAGTGTCGATTTACCGGAGCCGGTGTGACCAATGATCCCGACAAATTCACCGTGTGGAATTTCCAGGGATACATCCTTCAGCGCATGCTTTTCATATGCAGTTCCTTCACTGTATACATAATTGATATGTTCTAATTTAATCGACATAATATCTCCACCAATTCTTCCTTCTTCAAAACTCCCGCCGGAATATCAAGTCCTCTTTTTCTCAGTTCATCAGCAAGGATCGTCACCTGCGGCACATCCAGTCTGTAGTGCTTTAAAGTATCCACCTGTGAAAAGATTTCTCTCGGTGTTCCCTGCATTACCACATGACCGTGATCCATTACGAATACGTGGTCTGCATCTACAACCTCTTCCATATAATGGGTGATCAGAATCACCGTAATGTGTTCTCTTTTTCTCAGCTCCATCACACTTCGAAGTACTTCTTTTCTTCCATTCGGATCCAGCATCGCAGTTGGCTCATCCAGTACAATACACTTTGGACGCATTGCCATGACACCGGCGATCGCAACCCTCTGCTTTTGCCCCCCGGACAATTTATTCGGTGAATGGTGACGGTATTCAATCATCCCAACCGCTTTCAGGCTGTCTTCCACTCTCTGCCAGATCTCCTCTGTCGGCACGCCCAGGTTCTCCGGACCAAATCCCACGTCTTCCTCAACGACCGTTCCTATGATCTGATTATCCGGATTCTGGAATACCATTCCGGCGCTCTGACGTACATCCCACAGATGCTCTTCTTCCTTCGTGTCCATTCCGTCTACCCACATGGTTCCGTCAGACGGAACCAGCAGGGCATTCATATGCTTTGCAAGTGTAGACTTCCCAGAGCCATTATGCCCCAGGATCGCAATAAACTGTCCCGGCTCGATATCCAGCGATACCTCATCAATAGCGCGGCTTTTCCCTATAATATTGCCTTCTTCGTCACGCTTTGCATATTCAAATACAAGTTTATCTGTCTTGATCATTTTCATGGTATTTCCTCATATCCATTCTGTAATTTATCTGTCCATACTGTACTAGATTATAACCTAACTGGAATGCCTATGCAATTGATTTCCTGATTGTATCAAAAAAAGAATGCGCCTTCGCACATTCTTTCCCTGTGTTTCTACTACATTTTTTCAATCTTATCCCTGAGTTTCAGCATTTTTGCATCCAGCTCAGAAATTTCATCTGCATAGGTTTTTAATTCCTTTGCAACCTCTTCATTCTCTGTCTTCTTATAAAATATCTGGTACTCAAGCACAGACCAGTAATCCATTGCCACCGTACGGAGTTGGATCTCCACCTTTTCCTTCAGTGGTCCTTTGGATGAATAAATTGGGACCTCCACGATCATGTGAAGACTCTTGTATCCGTTCTTTTTGGGATTCTTAATATAATCTTTCTCACGGATGATCTGTACATCTCCCTGCGCTTTCAGACGGTCTGCGACCTCGTACACTTCATCTTCAAATGGACAGACCACGCGGATTCCGATCAAATCCTTCAGTTCTGCTCTTGCCGTGTCAAAATCCGGCTCCAGGCCTTTCCGGATCAGTTTTGTATAAATACTCTCTGCCGTCTTCACTCTGCTGCTGATCTGGTTGATCACAATATGGCGTTTCTTGCGCGAAAGATCTGCATTTATCATATTCAGCTTTGCTGTAAGAAGATCGATTGCAGCTCTGCATCTGAGCTGATACTTCTGATCCTGAAGCGAACGGTCTATCTCTGCAATCTCTTTTGCAGCCTCTGTCCGGATCAGCTTTTCAGGGCACTTATTTTTCTGCTTTATCTTTGCCTTCTGTTTCTTTGGCATAGGCATCTCCCTCTTTGTCTTTTTTTTCACACAATATACATTGTATCATCTTTTGCCCTGAAAATCATCAATTCTTGTTCAAGGAAACGTTAAATTTTTTCTTCCAGATTCAAAAAGCGCAGTAAAAGCTCTGCATTCATCCGTGCAATATTATCGCTCCAGTCAATCTGCAGAAGTTCGTTTACCTTGTCGATCCTCTTCCTGATCGTATTGATATGTACATATAATTTTTCAGCCGTTGCGCTGTAGTTCATATTATTTTCCAGATATACTTTTAAAGTCTTTAAAAGCTCGATATTCTTTTCATCTTTCAGGAGTACACTGTAAGCCGAGAGCATATGAGTAAGCTCTTCTTCCGGAATATCCAGCCATGCAAGTGCACCAAGCCGAGAATACTCCCATGCAAAAAGGCTTGGATAAATCATTTTCCCCATATTCAGTGCTTTCTGGCATTTCTCTATGCTCTGACGGATATGCCCAAGAGAAGCGGCATCCAGTGAATAACCAAATTCCAGTGCCGTCTCCGGACAGCTCTTCAGAACTCTTCTCCGGAATTCTTCCAGAAGTGCAAGGATATGACCTTTCTCCCAGTCTTCTTCTCTGTCTTCCAAAAAAAGAATTCCCACATTTTCTCCGATCATTGCGATTCTGGCATATTTGATCAGACTGCTTTTCCTGTAAGCCTCAAGGATCTCTTTTCTCCGGTTTGGAAGTTCTTCCTGATTGTCCGCGCGCCGGAACAATACATACCTGTATTTTGTACTCATGGAAATTCCCTGTACATTCGCCTGAAACATCATCTTCTGTGTATCATCTTCCGTTGCACTCAAAGCGTATAACACAAAGTTCTCAAATCCGATATTCCCCATGTTCTGTGCCGCTACGATCTGCTCATATAATCCCTGCAGCATCAGATAGGCAATCCGGATACTGTACTCATCATAATAATCCAGGAATTCCCGCGCTTCCATCACGGCAAAATACGCCTGTACACTTCCATTTACAGAAATCGGGACCCGTATCCAGCTGATTCTCGGTCCCTCCTGGTGACTCTGATTCACAAGACGGTATCTCACCATGTCCATGTAATCACAAAGCGTATGCCGGGTATACGGCATTGACGGCTCCCAGAAATCCTCTGTTTCAAGTCCGAATCCTTTCGCTATCTTCTGAAAATTCATCGAACTGTAATACGCCTCTTCTTCTACAAAATCATATAAAAATGCCGGGAAACCCATCTCAGCCTCCATCGCCTGCAGGATCCGCTTGATCTTCTGCTCTTTATATGAAAAATTCGACATTTGAAATGTCATATGACTGGTATTGATCCGCAGCCTGCGTATGGTCCGGTTCAGCACAGCAGTATTAATCTGGCTCATCACTTCCATCCATGGTGCTGAAAATGGCATGGAGATAAGGGGCACCTCATACTGTTCAAAAAGCTCCAGTATCTCCTCCGGTATCTTCTCCAGATATCGTTCTCTTTTGATCATCATTCCCGCTGATTTCTGGACACTTCCCTCCCGGAACGCTTTTTCAATACAATCCGGTTCCTTTGCAATAACGTACCCTGATGAAAGTACCAGTTCCTTCCCTTTTGTCCAGTGGAATGCATCCGGTGCCTCCATAACTGTGATCCCCTGGATCTCACGGTGCAGTCCCTTTGCCCCCGCCAGAACGTAAAAATCCTTAAAATATTCCTGCGATAATAATTCCTGTATTGCGATACCCATTTCTGTCTCCTGCCTGACTGCACTTATCCCCCTCACACAGTCTGTTTTTCTCCTATTTTCTCAGTGTAACATCCATGAAAATTCTTGTCAAATCCAGTCACACACTTACTTTTTTTCCTCATAAAAATCCCGGAAACCTTACGGCTCCGGGACCTTTTTTCTTTACTTTTTCTTGTTCCTATTCACCATCATACATCGGTGCATATGGTTCTCTATCCTGTGCATCGAATTCGTCCTGAATTTCTTTTCGCAGTTCCGGCTGTGTATACAGGTCATATGCTGTTGCTGCAATGACTTTCGCTGCGTAGAATGCACCTTTCTGTCCAATCGTGCTTCCGGCAGATGCACAGCTCTGCCAGGTATGCGGTGCAACACCAACAGGCCAGCAAACTGCGGTAAAGAGGTTCATCGGCATCATCTGGCTCACATCTCCACTGTCCGAAGAAGCAGTAAGCGGTGCTTTTTCCCAGGCATTTCTGGAAACAACGCCATCTGCTAATGCCTTTTCTTTTGCCTCATACATTCTCTGATCCCTGTCTTTGATTGCCGGATCAACGGTAGCCTGCAGCTGCTTTGCAAATTCCATTTCCTCTTCCGTATAGGTTGGTGTTCCGACCTCCTGCAGATTCTTCCATGTCAGATCTGCAAATGATTTTTCGCTGATCATATCACAGCAGCCATATTCAATCCTGGTCTCAACCTCCGTCTCTGTCATCATTGCAGCACCTTTTGCCACAAGTGTCAGTCTGCGGAGAATATCTTTTACATCACCGATGTGCGGAGCCCTTGTAAAATACCATGCGCTTGCTTTATCCGGCACGATATTCGGTGAAAATCCGCCACTGTCTGTAGTATAGTGAATTCTTGCCTTGTCAACTACATGCTCTCTTAAATAGTTGACACCTACACTCATAAGTTCCACTGCGTCAAGCGCACTCCGCCCTCTTTCCGGCGCAAATGCTGCATGTGAAGTTTTTCCTTTGAAATAAAACTTCGCAGATGCACTCGCCAGATATCCTTTCTCATAAATCATGTTTGCAGACATCGGGTGCCAGCTCAGTGCCATATCGCATCCGTCAAACATATGATAATATGCCATTTTTACTTTTCCACTTAACAATTCTTCTTCCGGGCATCCATAGAATCTTAAGGTTCCCGGAATTCCTTCCTGTTCAAGAAACCGTTTGATCATGATCGCTCCTGTCACAGCCCCTGCGCCCAGAAGGTTATGTCCACATCCATGTCCTGCTGCTCCCGGTGTTACCGGCTCTTTCGTGATCTGGCATTTCTGGGAAAGTCCCGGAAGCGCATCATATTCTCCAAGAACAGCGATCACCGGTTTGCCGCTTCCATATTCTGCATAAAACGCATGTGGAAGATGTTCTTCATTTACAATCACAAATCCTTCATGATGAAGAAGCTCACGGATCATATCCGCTGACTTCTGCTCATTCCCGCCAGTCTCAGGATTATTCCATAAATTAGTGCAGATGTCCACGCAGGTAGACCTAAGTTCCTCCATCTGCCCAAGCATCTCTTTTTTCGTCATATCTACCTCTCCTTTTCCATCCAATTATACACTATTCTTACTTTCCGGCTTCTTTTTTCTTTCCATAAGTTGCAAGTGTTACACCGATTGCTACGAATACACTTGCAAGAGTTGTCAGATAGTTTGCTGCTCCCGGAAGCCAGTTGAAAAGACCTGCGTTAATTGCAATACCAATGAGAATTGCAAATGCAAGCATACCACCTGCAAATTTGATTCTTTTCAGTCCAAACTGCATAAGCAGGGCACCAAACAGTGCCGGAAGCAGATAATTCAATGCCTCTGTCACACTTGCCGGCATTGCTGAAAGTACAGAGCTTCCGAGGATAACTCCGATCGTCAGTACAGATACGTTGATGACGATGGATGTCGCCATACCGATTACTGAAATGATCGAACCTTTTTCTGTTCCAGGTTCAACATCAGCTGCAACCTGAGCCATACCGGCACAAGGAACTCGCATATTGGAAATATTTCCTGACAAAAATGCCATGTATGTACCTACCGGGCCAAGTACGGTAAAATAAGAAATCGGTTCTACAATCCACAGGAATCCGAATGCGCTTGCTGCTGAAATAAATGCGGTAGCAAGTGCTGCCGGTTTCGGAAGCAGTCCATAAACTACAGCCAACACCAGTGCCGGCAGGAAAGATAATACCGCCCCGAGAAATCCGGTTAATTTACCAATCTTATGCATCTGCGGCATATATTCGCCTTCATAAAAATCTTTATTTTCCATGTTCGCTCCTCCTTTAAATCACAGCTGTGATGATCATTGCTGCCAGAATTGAGATTGTCAGATTCCATTCTTTCAGCCACTTGATATTCTTTTTTTCTGAAATGGTTAAAAGTATTGCCATAAATGCAGCTCCAAGCACACAGGCAACTGAGTTTTTATTCAGCTTGATCAGATGAGAAGATGACATTGAACTAAATGCACCAATGATAGCCGCACTTGAAATTGCCATCAGTTTTGCCGGATCCCCACCTGAAATTTTGTGCTGTACCTTGTCCATACGGCTTGCAGATATGGTTGAAAAAATGATCCATCCGATCGATCCAAGGATCATGGTCCATACTGCCATATCAAGTGCCAGTGGTGTCAGTGTATCTGCTCCAAGCTGTACACCAACTGATGCAGTACCAAAACCTGCTGCGATAGATTCAAACATAACGGAACCGATCAGGGAAAGTCTCATCCACGCCATCGGTCCTCCAACAGTGATCAGAAGGGAAAGCATTCCGCTTAAGATCACAATAGATGGTCCAATGGAAGTGATCGCGCTGCTCTTGATCGCGTTCTTCATCTGCTTTTCCGTAAGTCCGATCTTCTTTCCTGCCGAATAAGATTTTTTTGCAAAGACCAGGGCCTGTGCGATAACAAGTATTACCGGGATTCCACAGGCGATCCACATCGGTATACTGTTGGCGATTTTCATAGCATCCATATTGCTACCTCCTTAGAAATAAATAAAATATTCATAAAATTTATTGAAATTATAATAAAATTATCGCGATAATTCTATGAATAAATATTCACTTTTCTTTTAAAAGGCATATAGAGGTGAAAAAAAATTCACTCCCATATGCCCTTTCATGAAAAAATATTTTATTGATAAATTCTTCAGTAAACAATTTGTATTGCCATTTTCTATAAGCCTTTCAAAACTTCCACTTCGCCAAATGCTTTCAGAAATTGTTTTTTCCCATATCCCGGAAATTCCAGTTCGATCATCATCTCGTCTTCAGAAATAATCTCCCCTTCCCCGTACTTCGGATGTCTGCCTTTTCGCTCTGGCTTCCGTGTTTCTTTCTGTTCTTCTTCCTCCTGTTTTTTCTCCCTGATCAGCTCCCGCGTATCTTTCCGCAGTTTCTGCAGATTCGCTTTCCGCGACTCACTTCCCGGCTTTTCTTCCCATTCAAGCAGCTCCTCCGGCAGCATCCGCAGATAATTGCTTGGTGTCTCAAATGTCCCCGGGATCGTCGGATTTGTATAATAGGAAAGTTCCAGATTCTTCCTTGCACGGGTCAGTCCTACGAAGAACAGACGGCGCTCCTCTTCTTCCTGTTCTATGCTTTTGCAGCGAAGCGGAATCAGTCCCTGATTCATTCCGATGATGAATACATAGTCAAATTCCAGACCTTTTGAGGCGTGCAGTGTCATAAGATGAACTGCGTCTTCTTCCTCCGTCTGTCGTTCTGTATCTGCCGCTTTTTCCATCGTATGTTCGCCTGAAACCGCATTCAGCTTCCCTTCTGCAACATACTCCCGGATCATATGAGGTCTTTCCGGAACCGGATCCTCATCCTCTTTCTGTTTTGCCGGAAGAACATAAGAAAGTTCTGCTCTTTCAAATACTTTTTCCAGAATCTCTGCCTGCTTCTGCACCCGGTAGAAAACCGCAATCTCCCGGTAAGGAAGTCCCTGCTCATGAAGCTCACGGATCCGCTCTGTCAGATACTCTGCCTCGATAAATGGATCATAATGATTCCTTACCAGAATCTTCTCCCCTCTTTCGCCTCTTCCCTCAATCTTTCCTCCAAACTGAAGAAAACGGTTCGCCGCTTCCAGGATCACTTCATCGGACCGGTAGTTAACCGGCAGAGTCAGTTCTTTTGCGCCAAATCTGTGCTTGATCAGGAAGAACATATTCGGTCCGGTTCCTCTCCAGCTGTAGATCACCTGATTCGGATCCCCCACCGCAAAAAAGTGGGTCTGTGTGCCTTTTAACGCCTCCAGAAATTTCAGCTGTTTTTCGTCACTGTCCTGTACCTCATCGACAATGATCCACTTAAGATCCAGCACCTCTTCCTGCTCTTTTGCCACCTGCGTTCCTTCTTCCAGAAGATCTGCAAAAGACATTTTATTCTGCTGTCTTTTTGCCTTCTCAAGAAGCGGAAAGATCTGAAACAGATCATCTTTGTATTTTCCCTGTGTTCTTCCTTTCCGATATGCCGCGTAATCCTCTTCCATCCGCTTTTTCAGACGGTTCTGGTATTTGATCTTATAACTGCCTTCTTTTGCGATGGCAAGCACCATTTCCATTTCATCTTCCGGTGTGATAACGGTAAATTCCCGGTTCCATTCTTCCAATTTTGTTCCGTCTTCTGCCTTTTCCGGAAGAAATCTTCGCAGAATCCTTAAGGCAACACTGTGAAAGGTTCCAAATCCCCACAGTTCTTCTTCCGTAAGCTCTGCTTCCTTTCTGGATAGACGTTCTGCGATCTCATCTGCCGCCTTGTTGGTAAAGGTAAGCACTGCCATTTTCTCATACGAAACCTGCTTTTTCTCATGCAGATGCCGCACTTTCTCGATCAGCACTGTTGTCTTTCCGCTCCCTACATTTGCATTTACCAGACATGCCGGGCTTTCATCCAGCACCGCCTCCTGCTGGTAAGGATTTAAAGTTTTTATTTCTTCTATATTATTCATTTCCAAGCTGTTCATCATATCGCCTTTGCAAACGGTCTCTCTTTTTCTGTCGTTCTTTTTTCTCCTGCTCATCCATTTTCGCTTCATACCGTACCCGGATCTGCATATCCGCCGGACAGATCACATGATACTGTAAGGTATTGGTCAGACTTTGGAGATTATCCGGCTCCATCAGCCATTTTGCATAAAATTCATTTTCCATCGTCAGGATCAGCTTGTGTCCTTCTGTACTGACTTTTTTAATGGTCTTCAGGAACTGCCCGCCTGCTTCGCCATTTTTGACCACGGCATAACAGACCTTCTCCCACTCATCCGGCAGATTGAAGAAAGAAAATTCTTTTCGGATCACAGGCTGTGGCTCTTTGATATTTTTCTTCAGATAAACCGGCGGTTCGCTCTCTTCCAGAAGATTATCAAGTCCCCACAGAACCGTCTTCTTATCCAGATTGTAGTCACCTACGCATGCCGGACAGCCATCCTCACACGGACAGCCGCTGACCATTTTAATCGCACTTTCCAGAATTTCCGGAATCAGATCATAGATCTTCTCCGAATAACCAAGTCCGCCCTCATATTTGTCATAAATGAAGAGGGACACCTTTTCCTCCCGGAACTCATCCGGAATGGTCGCATTGTTGGACATGGTCACATCGATATCATCCCGTTCCGTCATCGTCACCATCATTACCGCATTCTTGATCGCATACTGCATTCCGTCAAAATGATTATTCAGCACCAGCTCTCCCATCCGATTTGGCAAAAGAAGACTCCGGTAGACTCTGACAACATTCTCCGGCATTGTAAGCCAGGTGCTTTCCGTGCCATAATCCTTCTGAAGCGGCTGTGTCAGCGTCACATAGCCCAGATTCTGATGGTTATGGAACTGCAGTTTCTTGTACATGGCAATGATTTCGTTTACATTGATATCTCCAAAACGGATTTCCGTCCTCTGGTACGCGTCCTCCTGAAATACATGCAGGATACGCGTCTCTTCCTGTCCTGCCGGTACCGTATAATAATCCCCTGTAAACGGAATGGCGTAAGCTGTCCGGCTGACCAGATCCATCTTCGTGATCTCATAGGATGCACCATCATGCATATATACAGCACCCGGATGGATCTCATGGTATGCCTGGGATTCGTCCATCTCCGTGATCTCATGTCCGTCCTCCTGCGCGAGCAGTTTGAACCTGGTCTTGTCCATATTACGCAGGCTGTAATCCCCTGCCGGAAATGCAGGTCCCGCCCAGGCAAATCTTCCGGCAAGACTTTTTACTTCTCCGGCGCTTAAAAGCACCGGGATCATTTCTCCAAGATCCGGAAAAAGCGCAATATCATCCAGTGAAAGTGGCATCTCAGCAGCCGCTGCGCGCAGATGTGCAAGCTCGATCAGAAGATTGTCCGGATCCACGATCGCATTTTCACTTTCTCTTGAGAACAGCCATTCCGGATCGATGGCAATGTACTGGTCAAACGGTTCATTTTCCAGGATCAGATAATTGACACAGTCACTGCCGCTTCGTCCGGCACGTCCACTCTGTTGCCAGAAGGACGCCCTTGTCCCCGGATAACCGACGATCACAGTTGCATCCAGCTTTCCAATGTCGATCCCAAGCTCCAGTGCATTCGTCGATACCAGCCCGGTCAGTTCTCCCTCCGTCATCTTCCGCTCAATCTCTTTTCGCTCCAGCGGGGTATAACCGCCACGGTATCCTGCGATCAGATCTGCCGGATTCTTGCCACCCACCCGCGCCATTCCAAGAAATCCGGCAGCATCTAATTTATCCTTTGCTTCTTTTAGAATAACTTCTACATTTCTTCTGGATCGTCCAAAGGTGATAAAATGATGATCCTCTTCCACCAGCTCCGGTATCAGTCCGGCTGCCACGGTTGACGCCGCAATCCTTCCGTATACTTTGTCATTATTCCCCTTGATCTCCGGCGGCTGGATAATACAGTATTCCTTCTCCGGTGCCGGCGATCCATCCCGGTCAATCAGCGTAAATCCGCTTCCACAGATCTTTTCGGCAAGTTCTACCGGATTGGCGATCGTCGCGGAGCTGCACAGAAAATGCGGATTCGAATGGTAATACCGGCAAATCCGGTGCATTCTCCGAAAAATATTTGCCAGATGTGCTCCGAAAGCACCGCGGTAAGAATGAAGCTCATCGATCACTACATATCGTAAATTTGCAAAAACCGCGTCAAACCCGTAATTGCTGTGATTCGGAAGGAATGCCGAGTTCAGCATCTCCGGATTGGTCAGGATAATATTTGCACTCTTGCGGATCCTTGTCCGCTCGGCAGGTTTGGTATCTCCATCGTACACGCCTGCTGAAACTCTTCCTTCTCCGAAAAATTTCAAAATCGACTGCATCGCGCGGTACTGGTCACTTGCCAGTGCCTTGGTCGGGTAAATAAAAATCGCACGTGTCAGCGGGTCTTCCAGAATTTCCTGCAATACCGGGAGCAAAAAGGCAAGCGTCTTTCCACTTGCCGTCGAAGTCGTAATAACCACATTTTCTCCGGCTCTGACCTTCTCAAACATCTCAACCTGATGTGCATAGAGTCTGGAAATATGGTTGCTTTCCAGATATCCCCGGATTTCTTCCCGGAACTCCTCCGGGTAGTCCCGGTACAACGGCTCCCTTTTCTTCATTTTTCTTGTATAAATGATCAGCTTTTTAATTTCTTCCGTCATGAATTCCTCCATAATTTAAAAAATGTGCACCTATAGCACGCAATACCTTTTATTTCACAGGAAGTTCCCGTAGAATAAAAACCAAACACATATTCGTATGTACAGTATAGCATGGCTTTCCCATTCCTTCCATAGATATTTAGCGTATAGATATATTCTATGTCATTCATGTAGATTATCTATAAAAAATGTTGTCCATGCAACATACATTTTATTAAAAGAATGTTAAATTATTATTTTGGATATGTAAATTTTATTCAAGGAGGAATATATACAATGAAAAAGAGATTTTTATCAATCGCTCTTACACTTGCTATGGTATCATCTATGGCAGTAGGATGCGGAAGCAGCAAGTCAGATTCTGCTGACAGCAAAAAAGAAGAGGGTGCAAAGACAGAAGCTTCTGCCGATACAGAAAGTAACCAGATCTTATTTAACGGATCTTCTACTTTAGCACCGGTTATCACTTCTATGGCTACTACTTTCTTTGATACTTATGGAACATGGGATGCATATGATTCATCTCTTCCAAAAGAAGATATCGCAATCTACGTTTCAGCAGGCGGATCCGGACAGGGAACCAAAGCCGTTATCGATGGAACTGCAACATTTGGTATGGTTGCAAGAAGCGTAAAGGATGAAGAAAAAGAAGCAATCAAAGATGAAAAAGAATACCAGGTTGGTATCGATGCTCTGACGATCGCAGTAAACCCGGCTAATCCAGTAAATGATGTTCTTGATAACCTTACAACGGAACAGATCGTAGGACTTTTCTCCGGCGAATATGCTACATGGAAAGATCTTGACTCATCTCTTCCTGACGAAGAAGTTGTTGTTATTACACGTGATATCAATGGTGGAGCTCACGAAGTATTCCAGAAGAATATTATGGGTGACACAGAAGTAAAAGCGGATGCGATCCAGGCTTCTTCTATGGGTGAACTTGTTCAGGATATCATTGATAACCAGTACGCAATCGGATATGCTTCATTTGGTGTTGCTAACCAGAATGAAGGAAAAGTAACTCCACTGAAAGTAAACGGTGTTGCTGCAACAAAAGAAAACATTCTTGATGGATCTTACATCATCCAGAGACCACTTCTTCTTGTAGGTTCTGGTGATCCGACAGATGTACAGCAGGCTTTCCTTGATTACGTTCTTGGTGATGAAGGACAGAAAACTGTAGAAAATATGGGATTCATTCCTATGAAATAATCTTCCGATATGAAAGGGGTGTGCAAAGACACACCCCTTTTTCTTGCTATATGTCGCTGGTTAATCCCAGGGATCAATTTTGATTTGTATCCGGACAGCGCTGTCTGTCCTGCATCATACATAGAAAGGATTTACTATGTTTAAGAAACTTTCAGATAAATTCAGCAAAGGAATCATTTATCTGGCTGCCTTTCTCGTAACAGCACTGATGGCAGTCATGCTGATCCATATTGTGAAGGAAAGTATTCCTGCCTTTTCACAGCTTGGGATCAAAATGTTCCTGCCTTCCACTGAATGGCGTCCGGTCAGTCAGAAACCGCAGTACGGACTTTTACCGGCGATTGCCGGTACCCTTTATGTCTCAGCGATCGCAGTTGTCCTCGCACTCATCTTCGGCGTTGCCTGTGCCTGTTTTCTGGACTATTACCTTCCGAAAAAGATGGCATCCTTATTCCTTGCGTTCATCGATCTGGTTGCAGGAATCCCGTCCGTCATCTTCGGATTTATCGGACTTACGGTTCTTGTAAAAGCCTTTGCCACCCATCTCCATATGGCAGCCGGTCAGTGTATCCTGGCAGCCGGGATCGTGCTTGGGATCATGCTTTTACCATTCGTTATTTCCACCTGTCATGAATCTTTACAGACTGCACGAAAGACTTACGAGTTCAGTGCGATCACACTCGGATTCTCCAGAGAATTTACCCTGCTGCATTTTATTCTTCCGGCAATCCGTCCGGGAATCATTGCAGGTGCAATGATGGCGTTCGGCCGCGCACTTGGTGAGACAATGGCAGTCATGATGGTAATCGGTAATTCCCCGATTTATCCCAAACTCCTTGGACGTGGTCAGACACTTCCTGCCCTCACCGCACTGGAAATGGGAAGTATTGAATACGGAAGCCTTCACCTCTCCGTACTTTATGTTGCAAATGCTGTGCTGCTTGTGATTCTTTTCATCGTGCTCGGAATCAGCTATCTTCTGAAAAGGAGGCTTGCCACCCATGAGAACTAAACTGCAGAAATTTTTCACACGCCTGATTCTCAGTATACTCGGACTTTGTGTGATCGCTGTCACACTCTTCCTTTTCCTTTATGTCTTCTGGAAAGGGAAAAAAGTATTTAGCCTGTCCTTCCTTCTGGACAAGCCTGCCGGTGTTCCACTTGGAACTGCAGGCGGTATCTATCCGGCACTGATGGGTTCCATTTACCTTGGCGCTCTTTCCGCACTAATCGGCGGTATCCTTGGTATCGGCGCTGCCATTTATCTTGTATTTTACAGCACCGGAAAACGCTTTTCCGTCCTTGTAAATATGGCGATCACCGGACTTTCCGGAATCCCTTCGATCCTGTTCGGGCTGGTCGGATATACGCTTCTGATCTACCGTTTTGGACTTAGCCGCAGCCTTCTGTGTTCGTCACTGTGTGTTGCAGCAATGATCATTCCTTTTGTTGCGATCCGTGCCAAAAAGATCCTGGATGAAAAAGGACGCGAATATATGAAGACCTCCTTAAGTCTCGGTCTTTCCCGTGAATATGCCCTCCGTAAAATGATCCTTCCTGCCTGCTTTGTAGAACTTCTCGGAACCGTTGCACTCGGAATGGCATACGGAATGGGTGCCGTTGCACCGATTTTATACACCGGAGCTGTCATGCAGGCTGATGTTCCGCATTCACTCTCCGATCCGTTCATGTCACTTCCATATCATCTGTATATCCTTGTGAACAACGGATTTTCCCTGGATTACGCTTACGGAACCGCATTTGTACTGATGCTCTTCCTGCTCATCATCCAGTTAATATGTAAATTTATCACCTATCTACGAAAGGACAACTGATATGCTGAATATAGAAAATCTAAAATGCGGATTTGGAAAACATGAAATTCTTCACGGAATCAGCCTGACAATTCCAAAAGGACAGATCACAGCGATCGTCGGACAGTCCGGCTGCGGAAAAACCACTTTTCTGAAAGCCCTGAACCGGATGGTGGAGGAAGAAGGCGGCTACCTCTCAGGGACGATCACTTTAGAGGGAACCGACATCAAATCTCTTCCGAAAGAAGAACTCAGAAGACGCGTTGGTATGGTCTTCCAACAGCCGATCGCTTTCCCGCACAGTATTGAGAAAAATCTGTCTTACGTTCTGAAATATCACGGCGTCCGTGATAAAAAAGAGATTTCCGAAAAAATCACCGAATCCTTACAGAAAGCAAGGCTCTACGATGAGGTCAAAGACCAGCTGAAAAAATCTGCCCTCAAATTATCCGGCGGACAAAAACAGCGTCTTGCTATCGCACGAAGCCTCTGTGCCGATCCGGAAATTCTGCTTCTTGACGAACCGTGCTCCGCACTGGATATGAAAAATACAATTGCGATCGAAGAAACTCTTCTGGAATTAAAAAAACAATATACCTTTGTTATTGTCACCCACAATCTGGCTCAGGCAAAGCGAATTGCCGATCAGGTGATCTTTATGGATCAGGGGAAAGTGCTGGAAGTGACAGAAAAAGAACAGTTCTTTGCGAATCCGGCATCAGAACCGGCGAAAGAACAGATACAGTATATGTAATAAAAAACGTCCGATTATCACATTTTACTCCGTGATAACCGGACGATTTTTTTATTTCTATTTTTTTATTTCAGCATTTCTCTGAGCAGTTCATTAACCATACCCGGATTTGCTTTTCCTTTCATTGCCTTCATGATCTGTCCAACCAGTGCGCCAAGGGCTTTTTCTTTTCCACCCTTGAAATCTTCCACTGCCTTTGGATTCTTTGCAATCACTTCTTCCGCAAGTGTGCGGAGTGCACCTTCATCGTTGACGGTCTTCAGTCCGTGATCCTCTACATATTTTTCCGGATCCACATCCTCTGCAAATACCTTTTCAAATACCTCTTTTGCTACAGAACTGTTGATGGTTCCCGCATCTGCAAGTTCGATCAGTTTTGCAAGGTTCTCCGGTGAAAATTTAATATCTGCCGGCTCCTGTCCGTTTTCATTTAACAGACGCATGGTTTCTACCATCAGCCAGTTGGACACCTTTTTCGGCTTGTTGCAGATTGCACAGGTCTCCTCAAAGAGATCTGCCATCTTCTTCGTTCCGGTAATAAGCTCCGCATCATAACGTGGAATATCATAATCTTTCTCATAACGTGCAAGTTTTTCATTTCTCAGCTCCGGCTGTTGGTCTTTGATCTTCTGGATCCATTCATCACTGATCACGATCGGCACCAGATCCGGTTCCGGGAAATAGCGATAGTCCTGCGCATCCTCTTTGGAACGCATTGCATAAGAATATTCTTTATTATCATCCCATCTTCTGGTTTCCTGAATGACTTTCTTTCCTTCTTCGATGAGTTCGATCTGTCTCTGTCTCTCTCCCTCGATCGCATGTGTAATCGCTTTAAAGGAGTTCAGATTCTTCATCTCAGTACGTGTTCCAAACTCAGAAGCACCTACTTCACGAACCGAAAGATTGACGTCTGCTCGCATGGATCCTTCCTGAAGCTTACAGTCCGATGCTCCCAGATACTGGCAGATCATACGCAATTTTTCCAGATAAGCAATGACTTCATCTGCCGAACGCATATCCGGCTCCGATACAATCTCGATCAGCGGAACCCCACTTCGGTTATAATCTACTAAAGAGCAGTCCTCCCACTCATCATGGATCAGCTTTCCGGCATCCTCTTCCATATGCATCTCATGGATACGTACGGTCTTTTTGCCTGCGGAAGTCTCGATCTCAACAGCTCCGTCATAGCAGATCGGCAGATACAGCTGAGAGATCTGATAGTTCTGGGGGTTATCCGGGTAAAAATAATTCTTACGGTCAAACTTACAGTACTGATGGATATGCCAGTTTGCCGCAAGACCTGCCTTGATGGCAAACTCTACCACTTTTTTGTTGAGGACCGGAAGAGAGCCCGGCATACCGGTGCAGACCGGGCAGGTATGTGTATTTGGTGCGCCTCCGAATTCTGTGGAGCATCCGCAGAATATCTTTGTTTTTGTGGCAAGCTCCACATGCACCTCAAGTCCTATGACTGTCTCATACTGTTTCATGCCTTTTTTCCCCCTTCCATTGCCGTTCCGAAATCACCGCGTTTTTTCTCATAGGCGTGTGCTGCGCGGAACAGGTTGTTTTCTTTGAAGCAGTCACCGATCATCTGGATTCCGATCGGAAGTCCTGCTGCGTCCTTTCCGCATGGAACTGTGATTCCGGGAAGTCCGCACAGGTTTACTGCTACCGTATAAATATCGCCAAGATACATGGCAAGAGGATCTTTCAGGCTCTCTCCCAGCTTCGGCGCCGTAAAGGGTGATGCCGGAGCAAGAAGAACGTCATATTTGGAAAAGGCCTGATCAAATTCCTTTTTGATAAGGGCTTTTGTACGAAGTGCTTTCAGATAGTAAGCATCATAGTAACCGGAGCTTAACACAAAGGAGCCAAGCATGATACGGCGCTTTACTTCCTCGCCGAAGCCTTCGGTTCTTGTCTTCTTGTACATATCATGAAGTCCCTCGTACTCTTTTGCACGGAAGCCGTACTTCACACCGTCAAAGCGCTCCAGGTTCGAGCTGGCCTCTGCACTGGCAATGATGTAGTAGGCAGGGATCATATATTCTGTTGTCTTCATGGAGAAAAATTCCACCACAGCGCCCATCTCGGTAAGGCCCCTCAGCGTATTCATAAAGGCCTCTTTTACCTCCGGGTTCAGTCCCTCTGAGAGATATTCCTTCGGCACACCGAATTTCATTCCCACGATCTTATCTGTCATAGAAGCGGAAAAGTCAAGATCCTCTCTCTTCATGGAGGTGCTGTCCTTGGCATCGTGTCCGGCGATGATCTCAAGAAGTGCCGCACAGTCCGCAACATCCTTTCCCACCGGTCCGATCTGGTCCAGAGAGGATGCATAGGCAACCAGTCCGTAACGGGATACCGTTCCGTAGGTCGGTTTGATTCCGGTAACACCGCAGTAGGAGCTTGGCTGACGGATGGAACCGCCGGTATCAGACCCCAGTGCCAGGTAAGTCTCTCCTGCTGCCACTGCCGCACAGGAGCCGCCGGAGGAGCCGCCCGGAACATGCTCCAGATCCCACGGGTTTCTGGTAACACCGTAAGCAGATGTCTCTGTGGTACTTCCCATGGCGAACTCATCCATGTTTGTCTTTCCGATGATCACAAGACCTGCCTGTTCCAGACGGTCAATAACCTCGGCATTGTACTGCGGCACAAAATCCTCAAGGATCTTCGATGCACAGGTAGTTGTTTTTCCCTTGATGCAGATATTGTCCTTAATTGCAACAGGCACACCGGCAAGAGGTCCGGTATAGGTTCCGTCCTCAATGCCCTTCTGTACCTCTTTTGCTCTTGCATAGGCTTCTTTTTTGTAAGTATCAAGATAAGCGTGGACCTTGTCCTCTTTTGCTTCGATCTGATCAAAAACGTATTTCACACCGTCCAGGACGCTTATCTGATGCTGCTTGATCTTTTCCGCAAGCTGTAATGCGGTTAATTTTCCCAAATCCATGTCCTGTCTCCTGTCTTATCCAATTGTTTTCGGAACCTGATACTGGTTTTCTTTCTGCTTCGGTGCATTGGCAAGCATTGCCTCATGATTGTCTCCGTTTGTCACAATATCTTCACGGAATACGTTTTCGTCCTCAAAAATATGGGACATGGGCTCTACGGAAGAGGTGTCAAGCTCGTCCAGCTTGTCTACATAGTCCAGCATCTTCTGCATATCCTCTTTTGCTTTTTCCTTTTCATCCTCTGTCAGAGAAAGCTTCGCAAGGATGCAGACATTTTCCATTGTTTCATCATCGATTATCTTTGCCATCTTTTTTCTCCTTATTACGGCTCAAGTCTGTTCATATCACGCGGGAACAGACAAGTCTCACGAACATTTTCTTCTCCGAGGATCTGCATGGTAAGACGTTCCAGTCCGATTCCAAGTCCTCCATGAGGCGGCATTCCATGCTTGAAGGTATCCAGATACTGCTCCATACCCTCTTCATCCATACCACGGGCTGCGATCTTATCCTTCAGCATCTGATAATCATGGATACGCTGTCCGCCTGTAGTTACCTCAAGTCCCTTGAACAGAAGGTCAAAGCTTAATGTAAATTTCTCATCTGACGGATCATCCATTGCGTAGAACGGACGCTTCTTAGACGGATAATGTGTGACAAAAACAAAATCAGCATCATATTCTTCTTTGAAATATCTTCCGATCAGCTCTTCTTCCTCCGGCTCCAGATCATATGGGTTGCGGATCTTACGTTTATATTTTTCAGCTACCAGCTCTTTGGCCTTGTCAAAACGTACTGCCGGGATCTTATCCACCTTCGGAAGCTCCACCTTCAGAATGGAAAGCTCATGGGCGTAGTCTTTCTTAAGAAGCTCTACTGCGTACTGGAGAAATCCGGTTTCCATCTCCATGATATCCTCAAATCCGTTGATATAGCCCATCTCAAAATCAAGGCTTGTATATTCATTCAGATGACGTTTTGTGTTATGCTTCTCTGCACGGAATACAGGGCCTGTCTCAAATACACGGTCAAAAACACCTACCATCATCTGTTTATAAAACTGCGGGCTCTGTGCCAGAACAGCCGGTTTATGGAAATAGCTCAGCTTGAACAGGTTTGCACCACCCTCTGCACCTCTGGCTCCGATCTTCGGTGTGTGGATCTCGGTGAACCCCTTCTCATAGAGGTAATCACGAAATGCCCGCACCAGAGCCTCCTGGATCTTGAATTTTGCACGCTCCTGCACATTACGCAGAGCAATAGGACGATAATTCAGCTTTGCCTCCAGGGAAGTGTTCAGCTTCCATTTGTCGATAGCCAGCGGAAGAGGCTCTGCAGGTGAGGAAAGGATCTCCACATGGCTGATGCGGAGTTCTCTTCCATGAGGCGCTCTTTCTTCCTCATGAAGAGTTCCTGTAAGGCGCACACACATTGCCTCCTTCAGATCATGAATGGAAACATTTGTCTTGTCGTTTTCATATACGGTCTGAAAAAGCCCTTCTTTTTTTCGGAGTATCACAAATGCCACGTCACCCATATTACGGATGCTGTGTATTGCACCTTCCACTGTCGCTTCCTGGTCTTTCATGCTCTCAGAAAGAAGCACATCCCAGGCACATTCTCTAGTCTTACAGATTCCATCCATAAATTCCATTCCCTCATCCTCCAATTCAAAGTAGTTTCACCGAATCAGGAAATTCCCTGCGGAATTTTCCCCGATCCGGTGTGATATCAGGCATTCAGCGCAGATCATTTCTGTCCGCTCTGTTGTTTTTTTTACACAGAATCATATAAAAGCATCAGAACCATCTGGGCTGTCTCCACCATATTAGTCCCGGAATCCATACTGCATTTCTGGATATAGCGGTATGCGTCATCCTCGCTCAGGTGATTTCTTTCCATTAAAAGCATCTTTGCATTTGAAATATAATTCTGTTCTTTCCATGAACGCTGCTTCGGCTTTTTCTTATCTTTTTTCCAGCGCCTTTCGATCTGGGAAAGCATCATGCTCACCGTATTTACCAGATCTCCGGCCTTCAGAGGCATTCCCACGCATAAAATGGTGGTTGGTGCCTCACTGATCACTCCCTGGGAGGCCATAAGCAGCATTTCAAAATAATCCGGCATATAGTCCAGAAGATCACGATAGTACATATCCTGAAGATGATAACCGCAAAGCAGTACGCCGCCATCAAGCTCCGAGATACTGGCAAGGGCGTTTGCACCCGAATTGCACACCGCCGCCACCGTGAATCCATATCGGTTAAGGACTGTGCGGATCTTTTTTGCATCTTCTATTTTCGGTAATGCAATCACGATACTCGTGTTCATAAGCCGCCACTCCCTTTCGTCCCATTATGCCTCGTTCATCAGATCCGATACAGATACTCCTCGATCTCCCAGTCGGAAATCTCCTGGGAATAACGCAGCCACTCTTTTCTCTTGGCCTGCGCATACTGTTCGCAGAAAGTCTCCCCAAGGATTTCTTTCATCCAGCTGCTGTCCTCAAACAGCGTGATCGCTTCCCGCAGGTTCTCCGGTAAATTCTCGATACCCTGTTCCTTCTGATCCGACTCGGAAAGAGAACGGTCAGAAGCTTTTGTCGGATAGATTTTCTTCTGGATTCCATCCAGGCCCGCTGCCAGACATACCGCAAAAACAAGGTACGGGTTGGATGCAGCATCCGGGCTTCGAAGTTCGATCCTAGTATCAGCTCCATTGACTCTCGGGATCCTTACAAGTGAATTCTGGTTATTTCTCGTCCAGGTCAGCTCTGTCGGCGCATCGAATCCAGGCACAAGACGCTTATAAGAGTTTACAAGCGGATTTGTAATAAGGGCCATCTCTCTGCTGTGGGCCAGAAGACCTCCGATAAAATAGTATGCCTCTTCACTTAATCTGGACGGATCCTCCGGATCCGCGAAAATATTTTTTCCATTTTTAAACAGCGAAAAATGGATATGCATGGCTGAACCGTTTACTTCCCGTCTTGGCTTCGGCATAAATGTTGCATGAAGTCCATGACGTTTGGCTACGGTTCTTACTGCCATCTTAAAAGTCATAACTGCGTCTGCCATCTCACGCGCTTCTCCGTAATGAAGGGCGATTTCATGCTGTGCAGGTGCTGTCTCATGATGAGAGGATTCCACCTCAAATCCCATATCCTCAAGAGTCAGTACCATGTCACGTCTTGCATTCTCGCCTAAGTCCACCGGACTTACATCCAGATATCCGGCCTTTTCGTGAGAAACTGTTGTAGGCATTCCGTTATCATCAATATGAAACAGGAAAAACTCGCATTCCGGATCAACATAACAGGTATAACCTGCCTTTTCTGCTGCCTGCGCTGTTTTTTTCAGAATGTATCTGGAACTCATCTCATGCTCTGATCCGTCTGCACGGCGCATATCGCAGATCAGTCTTGCGACCTTTCCCTGCTGAGGACGCCATGGGAGAATTGAAAAGGTATCATAGTCCGGATACAGGATCAGATCCGGCTCCTTCTCTCCCACAATGCCCGCAATATGAGAGCCATATACAACGCACTGGTTATCCAGGGCTCTTGGAAGCTCTCTTGCTGTGATCGCAATATTTTTCAGAGTTCCAAACATATCTGTAAACTGGAGGCGGATGAACTCTACGTCTTCCTCCTCTGCCATTGCAAGAATCTCTTCTCTGGTATAATTCCCCATAGTATTCTCTCCTTTATTTCCTCATCACACAAAATAATTACCCTCAAAATCAGAAAAAGGGTGCACTTCAGAGAGCTTTCGCTCCTGAAGAACACCCTTGTTCATGGACGTAATTATAGCAATCGGTCAATTCTTTGTCAACCATTTTTTAAAAGGGGCAAAAGTTCAAAAGCTTTATCGCGGAAACACGAACAGTTTTTTGATCTTTTGCCCCTGGTATCTGTTATTTTACTGTAAATATGAATAGCTCATCAGTGATTCATCCACTGCTTTCGCAGCCTCACGTCCTTCATGGATCGCCCATACTACAAGAGACTGTCCACGATGCATATCACCTGCTGTGAATACACGGTCTACGCTTGTTGCATACTGCTCCGGTTTTGTTTCCACATTGGTTCTTGGTGTAAGCGCTACACGGAAAGCATCTGTCACATATTTCTCACTGCCAAGGAAGCCGGCCGCAATAAGGACCACATCTGCAGGGATTACTTCCTCACTGCCTTCAACCGGTACCATATTGAATCTTCCGGTCTTTTCATCCTTTACACTTTTCAGTTTTACGATCTTGGCCTTGCAGACATTTCCTTTTTTGTCCTTGATAAACTCGGTAACGGTTGTCTGATAGATTCGAGGATCATGGCCGAATACTGCAATAGCCTCTTCCTGGCCGTAATCGGTTTTCAGGACCTTCGGCCATTCCGGCCATGGATTGGAAGGAGTTCTTGCTGCAGGAGGCTGCGGCATCATCTCAAGCTGTGTTACAGTTTTCGCACCCAGACGGATGGATGTTCCCACACAGTCATTACCGGTATCGCCACCGCCGATGACCAGAACATTTTTGCCCTTTGCAAGCTCATATGGGAATTTTGCAAAATCTGTATCCAGAAGACTTTTTGTTACCTGCTTCAGGAAATCCACTGCAAAGTAAATTCCCTTGGCATCTCTTCCCGGAACCTTGATATCTCTCGGATGAGAAGCTCCGCAGCAGAGAAGGACACGGTCAAAATCCTTCAGAAGCTGTTCTGCAGTGATGTCAACACCAACATTGATATTGGTAACAAATTTCA
>ENA-OWPB01000527-OWPB01000527.1-human-gut-metagenome-genome-assembly--contig:-NODE-527-length-47842-cov-6.913847_pt1 | contig 47842 bp, 39 predicted proteins | sample MGYA00248260_ERZ651838 | MGnify/ENA primary metagenome ERZ651838 (study PRJEB26924, sample SAMEA4378304) | human gut metagenome | biome: human gut; feature: human-associated habitat; material: faeces... | reverse complement strand
ACAGCGATGTTGCGTCCGGCACGCGAAAGACTGGTCGCAGCGGCTACTGCGAAATGTTACGCGATGCCAAGCGGCATCGTTTTGATTATATATTCGTCAAATCACTGAGCCGCTTTGGGCGAGATACGCTTGAAGCCCTATCCACCATCAGGAGGTTGAAAGCCATGAATATCGGACTTATCTCTGAAGTTGAACGAATCAACACCTTAAAGATAGATGATGCCACGCTTTCCATCTTGTTTGCCGTTGCACAGGAGGAAAGCGCAACCAAAAGTGAAAACATCAAGTTTGGCATCCACCAGCGTATGCGCGAAGGAAAAGCACTTTTGAACCACACCCGCTTTTTAGGTTATACCAAGGACGCCGAAGGACAGCTAGTAATTATACCCGAAGAAGCCGACATTGTCCGTAAGATATTCTCACTATATTTAGAAGGTAACGGTGTCCGTAAAATCAAGCGTTACTTGGAGGAGCACGGCATAAGGACGGTTACTGGAAAAGCAGAATGGAGCACGTCAACAATCGACCGTATGCTAAGCAATGAGAAATATATGGGTACTCTGTTACTGCAAAAGACCTATACGCCAGATTTTTTGACCGGGAAGCAGAAAAAGAATCGCGGGGAGCTGAGTATGTATATGGTGGAAAATGCGCATGAGGCAATTGTTGAGAAGGAGGTGTTTGAAGCGGTACAGCGCAGAAAGCACGGCAACATTTGACAAAGCCGAGTATCTGTACAACCAGTGCGTGTACTGTAAGCTATCTTGTACTTCGTTCAGGAATATGCTAAAATATTTTTGAACAATCCCGTCCTCATTGAATCGCATTGACATCATCATAAGGAGCGTTCCAATGAACATTCAAACAGTGCATGTAAGTAATTTCAAAAGTTTTTCCGATGAAACAATTCATTTTGATAAAATCAATGTTCTTATTGGCGCAAATGCATCTGGAAAATCCAATGTTATCGCCATCTTTAGATTTTTAACAAATATAATGAACTATGGCATAGACAACGCTATTTCTATGCTTGGCGGTATGGAATATTTACTTAATGCAAATATTGGAAAAAGAAAGCCATTAAATATGAGCTTTTCAATATTCTTTTCTGATGAAAAGTGGTTTAGAGCCCTCGACAAAAAACGAACCGCTATCATTCGATTAGATGAATTGCAATACGAATTCGAATTAACTCCCCACAAAAGGGGGGATGGTTACAAGATAACACATGATTCCCTACAACTTATTTTTTCATCTGTATCCAAAAAAGAGGACGATTTACCTATTAATGACAAATATATTGTCTCATTATGCAAAGACAAAAAGGGTACGGTACACTCCTCGTTAGATTGCGAAAATTTGGCTATATTAACAGATGAACAACAACGGAATCTCTGCTATAGTTTTTTCTTGCCTTATATAAACGAAAATGATAACCGAAAAGAATTATTAATACACGATGCCGGAATCTTGTTACCTCCCGCTTTTCAAAGAAACAATTTCTTAAAAATTTTTGATTTTGATCCCAATTTGATGAAGCAGTCCGCGCATTTACGTTCTTTAAATCGTTTGGAAGAAAATGGATCAAATATCGCCATTATCTTGCAACAAATACTCAAAAATAAGGCAACCGGAAAAAAACTTATTAGCTTAATGAAAGATTGCTTTCCATTCTTTGAAGATATTGAAATAGAAAACAATTTTGATCAATCGATTACTTACAAAATCAAGGAAACCTACTCTCCGCAAAAATTTTATTCAAATTTTCTTTCTGATGGAACTGTTAGTATGTTGGCGCTTATTATAGCGCTGTATTTTACCGATGGTTCCAAGATTGTAATTTTAGAGGAACCCGAAAGAAATTTGCATCCACAGCTGATGAAAAAACTTGTTGAATTAGCCGCAGACGCTTCTGCTGAAAAGCAAATTATTATTACAACGCACACTCCAGAAATAATTAAATATACAGAAAGAAAAAACTTATTACTCGCGCATAGGAGCAACGTGGGGTTCACTTCTATAGAGAAACCAGATGAAAATGAACACATTCAAGCGTTTTTAAAGAACGATATCGGAATTGATGAATTGTTTATACAAAACTTATTAGGAGTGTAAACATCAAGATGCTTTATGTCTTTGTTGAAGGGCCTGATGATAATAGATTTTTCACCTATCTGCTGCGTGGATTGGATTTTAAAATTGTTGAGTATGCAAATATGTCTCAGAAAAAAATAGCAGATTACATCAAATCTATTATGTCAATTCCAGGAAGCGATTATATTTTTACATCAGATGCCGACGGCTTAACAATCGCTCAAAAAACCGAAAGAATAAAAGCACATTACCCCTATTGTGAATGTCAAAAAATACATATCGTTCAACGCGAAATCGAAAGTTGGTATCTTGCGGGAATTAATATAGAAAAGTATCCCTCAATTAAGCGCCGAAAAGTACTAAACACTGATAATACCTCGAAGGAGGATTTCCGAGCATTAATACCAAGGCGTTATAGCAGAATAACTTTTATGATTGAACTCCTTGAACAGTATAATTTACGTCTTGCAAAAGAAAGGAACATATCACTAACACAATTTGTAAATAGCGTATTATAAGCAAAAGGTGGAATGCTCGCTGTTTAGCGGTAAAGCAGATAACAGCAAACTCCTTTACCTTGCAAATAAAGAAAGAGCATTCCACAATATAATATTAGTCACACCTGTTAATATTATTCTATTAATTTTTAACTTTTAGACGATATACTCCTCGTATGATAAAAGGAAGGCGGCTCATTATGTCTCAAAGTGATAAAATTCAACTATTTGAAGATAAGCGCATCCGCACTGCATGGGACGAGGATAAAGAGCAATGGTACTTTTCTATCGTGGATGTAGTCGCCGTTCTGACCGATCAAGCGGACCAGCGGGGAGCAAGCAACTATTGGGCCAAACTAAAGCAACGACTGAAAGAAGAAGGTGCAGATCAGTTGCTGACAAATTGTCAGCAACTGAAATTGAAGTCGCCTAAAGATGGCAAACGATATAAAACAGATGTTGCTGACACAGAACAGCTTCTTCGCATTATTCAGTCCATCCCTTCCCCCAAGGCAGAGCCTTTCAAGCGTTGGCTGGCAGAAGTTGGTAGAGAACGGATAGAGGAAACTATCGACCCTGAACTGACGATTGACCGTGCATTGGAAACCTATCTCAAAAAAGGCTATACCCGTGAGTGGATCAATCAGCGTTTGCAGGCAATCCAGGTCCGCAAAGAGTTGACGGATGAATGGGATGCACGTGGCGTACAAAAAGGTATAGAATATGCCATACTTACCGATGAGATTTCCCGTGCATGGTCTGGCATGTCAACACGTCAGTACAAGAACTTGAAGGGGTTGAAAAAGGAAAATCTCCGTGACAATATGACTACCTTGGAGTTAGTATTGAATATGCTGGCAGAGGCAACAACCACGGAGATTTCCAAGCAAAAGCTGCCCGAAACATTATCCGAAAATATTGATGTTGCCCGCGCAGGAGGAAAGGTGGCCGGAGATGCCAGAAAAGCAATCGAGGCTCAAACGGGCGTACCTGTTATTACTGCCCAGAATGCATCACAACTTGGTCAAATTGTAGCAAATATATTAGAAGAGACTTCTTCGGGTAACCAAGAGGAAAATTCTGATAAATAGTTTTTCACGTTGCGCCATCAGTATGTGGTCTTTGTGTAGGGTATCTTTTTTGTAACATAGAGACAAGGTCACTTGCAATTGCAAGTGACCTTTTTTTGTTGTATACTAGACTCGTCAGCAGACGATTAGAAAGAGGTGACTTCACAATGCCGGATCATGAACAGCTGCAGCTTTTTGAGAATCAGAAAATCCGCACCGCATGGGACGAGGAAAAGGAAGAATGGTACTTTTCCATTGTGGATGTGGTGGCGGTTTTGACGGATGCCAAGGATTACGACACAGCCCGCAATTACTGGAAAGTCACAAAAAAGCGGCTGAAAGACGAGGGCAGCCGGTTGGTAACAGTTTGTAACCAACTGAAATTGAAGTCCCCCAAGGACGGAAAACGCTACAAAACCGATGTCGCCACCACCGAGCAGCTTTTCCGCGTGATTCAGTCTATCCCCTCCTCCAAGGCAGAGCCGTTCAAGCTCTGGCTGGCACAGGTCGGGCGGGAGCGCATTGAGGAAACGATAGACCCAGAGCTGACGATTGACCGCGCACTGGAAACCTACCAGAAGAAAGGCTACAACACCGATTGGATTCACCAGCGACTGCTGTCTATCCGTGTCCGCAACGAACTGACCGCCGAGTGGCAGGCACGCGGTGTGGAGCAGGGCCGGGAATATGCCATCCTGACAGATGAAATCACAAAAGCATGGTCAGGAATGACCACGCGGCAGTACAAAAACCTAAAGGGCCTTAAAAAGGAAAATCTCCGCGATAACATGAGCACCACGGAAATCATCCTGACGATGCTGGCAGAAACCTCCACAAAGGATATTTCCGCCGCTGAAAAGCCGGAGGGCTTCTCCGAGAGCGTCCATGTAGCCAAGCGCGGCGGCAAGGTCGCGCAGGTTGCGCGGCAGGCGTTGGAATCCGAAACCGGGATGTCGGTCATCACCTCGCAGAATGCCGCACAGCTCAATCAGGCTGTCACCGACCTGATTGAAGTCAGCGCAGAAACTGCAGAGAAAGACAAAAAGTAGGGTATCTCTTTTGTCGCACAGACACAAATGCGGACTGTCCGACATTCCGCATTACATACAAATCACCCCCGCCCGCCTTCCGTTTATATAAGGAAGGTGAGCGGGGGTAGTTTTGTGCAGGGGTTACTTTTCAAATTCCTTCGCCACATCCTGCAGCAGCTTGCGGATGGGCAGGTGCTGGGGGCAGATCTGCTCGCATCTGCCGCAGCGGATGCAGTCCGATGCGCGGGTGCCGGGGCGGGTGTGGACATCCTCGTAATAATAATCAGCGTTCCAGTCGTGGTGGATGCTCTTGGTGTTCATGATTGCGAACAGGTCGGGGATGGCGATCTGCTGCGGGCAGCCGTCTACACAGTAGCGGCAGGCTGTGCAGGGGATCAGGTTCTGCTTGCGGAAGATCTCCACCACCTTGGACACGGCGGCGCGCTCGGTGTCGTTCAGCGGCTGAAAGTCCCGCATAAAGCTGAGGTTGTCCTGCATCTGCTGCATATTGCTCATGCCGGACAGCACCATCATGATACCGGGGAAGCCCGCCGCAAACCGGATGGCATAGCTGGCCGGGCTGCCGCCGTGCAGCGATTCCAGCACAGCGGCGGCGTCCTTGGGCAGGTTGACCAGATTGCCGCCCTTGACCGGCTCCATGACAAGCACCGGCTTATTGTGCCGGCGGCAGACCTCATAGCATTTGCGGCTCTGCACGGCGATGTCATCGTAATCCAGATAGTTGAACTGGATCTGCACGACCTCGATCTGCGGATACTCGGTCAGGATCTGGTCCAGCACCTCGGCGCGGTCGTGGAAGGAGAGACCGACATGGCGGATCTTGCCCTCGGCCTTGAGGTCAAACGCCGTCTCATACGCGCGGCACGCCTTGAATTGCTGAAAATTCTCGGCATTTTGGGAGTGCATGAGGTAAAAGTCAAAATAATCCACACCGCAGGCCGCAAGCTGGCGCGCAAAGAACGGGCGGATGTCGGCCTCGGTTTCAAAAAAGCCTCCGGACAGCTTATCGGTCAGGACATAGCTTTCGCGCGGGTAACGGCTGGTCAGGCAGGTCCTGAGCGCCGTCTCGCTTCTGCCGCCGATGTAGCCGTGCGCGGTGTCGAAATAGTTGAAGCCCTGCGCCAAAAATTCATCGACCATCTGCTTTGTCTGGGCAAGATCGACCTCCTCGCCCTGCATGGGCAGCCGCATACAGCCGAAGCCGAAATTCCTTTTGATTTTTTCCATTGGCAAACGCTCCTTTCGCTTATCCTTATTGTAGCAAACCCGCGCCCCGGGTGCAATACGGCGGCGGTAAAGTCCCGCCCGTATTGTACGCCGGGGAAATGCGTCTTTCCACGCGAAACGCCCCGCACCGGTGGGTGCGGGGCGCTTTGGCGTATTTTGCTGTGTTACAGCACCTTGCTCAGGAAGTCCACCGTGCGGGGCTGCTTCGGGTGGTTGATGACCTCATCGGGGGTGCCTTCCTCCACGATGTAGCCGCCCTCCATAAAGATGACGCGGCTTGCGACCTCGCGGGCAAAGCCGATCTCATGGGTGACCACGACCATCGTCATGCCCTCGGCGGCAAGGCGCTTCATGACCTGCAGCACCTCGCCGACCATCTCGGGGTCCAGCGCCGAGGTCGGCTCATCAAACAGCATGATGTCCGGGTCCATGGCCAGCGCGCGCGCAATGGCCACACGCTGCTTCTGCCCGCCGGACAGCTGCGCCGGGTAGGCGTCGGCCTTATCGGACAGGCCCACGCGGTCCAGCAGCTGCAGCGCCTTCTCCTTGGCCTCGGGGCGGGTGGCCTTTTTCAGCTCGACCGGCGCCAGCGTCATGTTGCCCATGACATTGAGGTTGTTGAACAGGTTGAAGTGCTGGAACACCATGCCGACATTCTCGCGCACCTTGTTCAGGTCGGTCTTTTTGTCGGTCAGGTCGTGGCCGTCCACGATGACCGTGCCGCCGGTGATTTCCTCCAGCCGGTTAAGGCAGCGCAGAAAGGTGGACTTGCCGCTGCCGGAGGGGCCCAGCACGACAACGACCTCGCCCTCATAAATATCAGTCGATACATCGCGCAGAACCTCCAGATTGCCGAAGTTCTTCTTCAGATGCTCAACATGAATTTTCACATTGTTCTTATTGACGGCCACGGTTGAGCCTCCTTTCCATCCGCTTGGCAAAGCGGGACAGCAGCGTGATGACGATCAGGTACATGACGCCGACGATGAACCACACCTCAAGCGAACGCATTATGTTGGCGTTCACATTCTTGGCGGTGTTGACCAGCTCGGGGAAGCCGATGACCGACAGGATCGAGGTATCCTTGAGGGTGATGATGAACTGGTTGATGATCGAGGGGATCATTGTGCGGATGGCCTGCGGCAGCACGACCTTGTACATCGCCTTCCAGTACGGCAGGCCAAGGCTGCGGGCAGCCTCCATCTGGCCCTTGTCCACGCTCTCGATACCGGCGCGGATGATCTCGGCCATATAGGCGCCGCAGTTCAGCGACAGGCAGATGATGCCGGCCTGCAGCGCCGTAAAGGTGAATTTGCTGCCGGTCATGGCTGCCCAGTTCAGGTTGTCGTTCATCAGCATCGGCACGCCGAAATAGACGAAGAACGCCAGAACGATCATCGGCACGCCGCGGATAATATCGACAAAGATCGTGGCGATGATGTTGCAGACGCGGCTTTTCAAAACGCTGAGGATGCCCACAAACAGGCCGATCAGACAGGCGAAGAAAAGGCTCCACAGGGCCAGCAGCAGCGTTTGGCCCATGGCGGCCAGCAGCAGCGGGCCGTAGTTGGCAAGAATCTTAAAAATCAAGGCGCAGAACTCCTTTCGGGGGTTGGATTTGCAAGAGCCGCTCTCCGCGCAGGGGCCAAGAGGGATCCCGGGGTCGCAAAAGCGGGGCCGCCCGCAAAAACAGGCGTCCCCGCGTATTTTTCATGGTTTAACCGAGGTACTTTGCCAGAATCTCGTCATACTTGCCGTTGGCCTTGATGTCGGCCAGGCCCTTGTTGAACATGTCCAGCAGCTCTTGGCTGTCCTCGCTGAAGATGGCAAAGCCGTAGGGCGCGGGGTCGCTGGCGGTATCCTCCAGCACCTTCAGGGCCAGGGCGCCGTCCTTGATGGAGGCCTTCATGATGGGGGTATCCTCAAAGCAGCCGACGCACTGACCGCCCAGAACGGCCTGATACATCGTGGGGGAATCCTCAAAGTAGGTAATGGTGAAGCCGTACTCGTCCTTGAGGCTCTCGGCGTAGGACGCGCCCTGCGTGCCGGTCTTGACGGCAACATTCTTGCCGGACAGGTCGGCAAAGCCGGCAATGTCGGAGTCCTCGGGCACGGTCAGCGTCTGGTTGGAATCATAGTAGCCGTCGGAGAACATCCAGCCGCTCGCCTTGCGCTCGTCGGTGATGGAGGCACCGGCGATCATGGCGTCCGCCTGACCGGACTGGCAGGCCGCGATGGCGGCGTCCCAGCCAAGGCTCTTCAGCTCATACTCAAAGCCCTGATCCTCGGCGATGGCGGCGAGGATATCCACATCAATGCCGACAAAGTTGCCGGAGGCATCGGTGTACTCAAAGGGCTTAAAGACCGTGTCAGTAGCCACGACCCACTTTTTGCCGGTGGCCTCGGCGGTTGCCGCAGAGGAGGTGTCCGCAGCGCCGGAGGCCGCGGAGGAGGCGGAGCCGCCGCAGGCGGCGAGAGAGAGGGCCATGACGGAGGCCATACCGAGTGCAAACAGTTTTTTCATGAGACACTTTCCTTTCCACTCCACAGATTTTCCCGCCGCCGCGCGGCGGAAAGCAAACATCGGGCAGAATAACAAAAAAGGACAATAGCGCCGTGGTTCCTGTGCTATCGTCCCGGATCACCCTGCCTGATCCTGCTTTTTATTATAGCACACCGGCTGAAAAAGTCAATACAAAATTCGGGGCATAGCTTTATTAAATAAAGTCTGTCACTGATTTTTGCGGTGTTTTTGTAACTTTGTCCGTTCATAGCGCACACAAGGCCGTTTATGGCAGTCTCGCCGCAGGGGGTCAGGCGCGCTTTTTCTCGGGCAGCTGGCTGGCCACGATCGCGCCGAACATCAGCGCACAGCCGCAAAGCTCGGTCGCAGAGAGCGTCTCACCGAGGATAAGCCAGCCCGCAAGGGCGCTGAATACGCTTTCCAGACACATGGCAAGGCTGGCGATCGTCGGGTCAAGGTCCCGCTGGGCAACGATCTGCAGCGTGAAGGCCACGCCGCTGGACATAATGCCGCAGTAGGCGATAGAGACCGCCGCACTCCGGAACTGGTCGATTGTCGGCGCTTCAAAGACAAACATAAAGATCGTGGACAGCACTGCGACCATCAAAAATTGGGCGAAGCTGAGCTGGATGCCGTCCAGCTTGGGGCTGAAGTGGTTTACCACGAGGATCTGCAGTGTGAACAGCAGCGCGCAGAGCAGCAACTGCCACTCGCCGCCGGTCAGGCTGAGCGTATCGCGCCCCGCAAGGCAGAGCAGGTACAGCCCCACAACGCTGACCGCCACGCAGCACCACAGCTTGATGCCGGGGCGGCTGCCCAGAAAGACCCCCGCAACCGGCACCAGCACCACATACAGCGCCGTCATAAAGCCGGCCTTGGCGGTGCTGGTCGTGCCGATGCCCATCTGCTGGGCCGCCGATGCCGCAAACAGCGCCGTGCCGCAGCAGATACCGCCCAGCACCAGCGTTTTGCCGTGGATCCAAAAAGGCAGGCCGCTGCCGCGCTTTTTCTGCCCGGCGCGGCGCACAAGCAGCATCCCCAGCAGAAAGGCGCAGGCCAGCCAGCTGCGGCTGGCCAAAAAGGTGTATGCGCCCATGTAGCCGCTGCCGATGCTTTGCGCCACAAAGGCCGTGCCCCAGATGAAGGCGGCGCAGATCAGCAGCAGTGTGTTGCGCAGCTGTTTTTTATCCATCGTGTAAAATCCTCTCTCGTTGTACAACCTGCCGGGCAGGGCTGTCCCCTGTCCATCCTCTTTGTGTATACTTTCCCTGTGCTTCAAAAAATACCGCCCGGCCATCTGCGGCGCGGGCGGTATGTGTTATCAGCTGTTTGTGCTTTCCTCGCCGTAGGTGTTCAGCTCTTCGCTGCCCAGCCCCTCGACCTTGAGGCCGCCGGTGACATAGTACTTGTTGCCATTATCGTAGCTGATCGTGATCTTGTACTGCTTGCCTGGGGTCAGGCCGGTGACATTGTACTGGTAGGCGCTGCCGTCCGCACAGTAGTAGATCGTCGAGCCCTGCACATAGCTGGTGCTGGTCTTGTCATCGCTCAGCTCCCAGAACGCGATCTTAAAGTACATATATTTCTCGCTGCTGGCCTCGGTCGTGGCGCAGCCGGTCACCGTCATGCTGTCGCCGCCCGCCACAAAATACTCGGTGGAGCGGTTGGCAATGCTGTTGAAGGAGACATACAGCGTGTTGTCCTGCGGGTAGGTCACAACGCGGGCCGCGCTGGTGTCCATCCCCTCGGGAAATTCCACGCTGCCGCCGGCAGCCGCTTTGGTGGTGGTGTCGGTGTCGTCATCCTCGGACTCCTCGACCAGACCCATCGCCTTGACCAGCTTGACAACGGTGTCCTGTGCCCACGCCTTGGGGGAGCAGGCAGTCAGGGTGAAGGCCAGCAGCACCGTCATTGCCAGCGCCGTAAGCTTGCGGGTAAGTTTCATATCGTGAACCTCCATTGGGTGCTTTGCAGAAAATCTCCGCAGCAATCCCGCAGGCAGCGGCAGGGCGCACGCCAAGGCTGCGCCGCACCCGCACCCGGAATTATGCGGTAATGGTTTTATTATACCGCAATTCCGGCCCATGTACAAGCGTTCCCGCCGTTTTTACACATTTGTTTTGCCGTTTTTGGGGGTGTACTCCTTCACCCAGTCGATGAGGAGGGACGACACCGTGACCGTGACGAGCGAAAACGCAATGCGCCGCACCGGAATGTAGGACAGCGATGCAAGCAGCACCGTCAGATCGGTAAAAAGGTACGCGCGGGAGAGCTTCCACCCGGTCAGCTTGTGGATGACGAGCGCCAGCGCATCATCACCGCCGCTGGAGCCGCCCTGCCGCACGATCAGCCCGACGCCGATGCCGACAAATGCGCCGCCCAGCAGCGCCGCCGCCAGCGGGTAGGGCGTCAGGTCGGGCAGCATCGGGGGCAGACACTCCCAGAGGCGGTAAAACCCGGCCAGACTGACGCTGGCAATGCCCGCCGAGAGCAGAAAGTCCCACCCCAGAAACTTGAACGCCAGCGCGTAGCTGGCTGCATCCAGCAGGGGCGAGGCGACCGAGGCCGGCACCCCCAGCCAATGGTTGATGAGCAGCACCAGCCCGATGATGCCGCCCTCGGTGATGGCGGTGCGCTGGTGAATGTTGTGGATGCCGAAGGACAGGATCGCCGTGCCCAGCATGATAACGGCGATGCGCCCCGGCGTGAACCGCCCCAGTACCCGCTTTATTTTTTGTTGCAGCGTTTCTTTTGCCATTTTCTCCCCCTTGGCAGTAATACAACCAGTATACCACGGCTGTCAAGGGGGGGCGGCCTCAGCTGCGGGTGTTTTCCAGCACCCGGCGCAGGGTGGCAAGAGCCGCCGCGACATCGTCGGCGGTCAGGATCAGCGGCGGCAGCAGCCGCAGGCGGGTCTTGGCGGTCAGCACCAGCAGGCCCTCACGCTCACAGGCGGCGCGGACCTCAGCGGCCTTGATGCCGTCCGCAAGCTCGATGCCCACCATCAGGCCGAGGCCGCTGACCTGCTTCACATGCGGCAGCGCGGCCAGCCCGGCGCGCAGCTGGGCGGCGCGCTCCCTGACCTGCGCGAGAAACGCCTCGTCCATCGTGTCCAGCACGGCCAGCGCACCGGCACAGCATACCGGGTTGCCGCCGAAGGTCGAGCCATGGGAGCCGGGGCCCATATGGGCCGCCACCTTTTGGCTCATCACGACCGCACCAATCGGCAGGCCGCCGCCCAGCCCCTTGGCCAGCGTGACGATGTCGGGCTTCAGGCCGAAATGCTCACACGCCAGAAACCGCCCGGTGCGCCCTACGCCGGTCTGCACCTCGTCCACAATGAGGAGAATGTCCTTTTCCCGGCAGAACGCCGCGACCCTGGCAACATAATCCGCATCGAGCGCGACAACGCCGCCCTCGCCCTGCACCAGCTCCAGCATGACGGCGCAGGTGTCGGCATCAGCGGCTCTTTCCAGCGCGGCAAAGTCGCCTGCGGGCACATAGTCAAAGTTTGCGGGGAACGGCCCGAAATCGTGGTGGAACACATCCTGCCCGGTGGCGGTCAGGGTGGCCAGCGTGCGGCCGTGGAACGAGTTGACGAGGGTGATGACCTTATTGCGGGCGGGGCCGTAGGTGTCCACGCTGTATTTGCGGGCGCACTTGATGGCACCCTCGTTGGCCTCGGCACCCGAATTGCCGAAGAAAACGGCATCCAGCCCGGTGCGGGCGCAGAGCGCCTGCGCAAGCGCACCGCACGGCTCGGTATAGTACAGGTTGGAGGTATGCTGCAGGGCAGCCGCCTGCCCGGCCACGGCGCGCACCCATGCGGGGTGGCAGTACCCCAGCGAATTGACGCCGATGCCGGAGGTAAAGTCAAGGTACTTCCTGCCCTCGGCGTCCCGCGCGACCATGCCCTCGCCCGCCACCAGTGCAACCGGGCTGCGGGCGTAGGTGTGGAGGATGTAGTCGTTATCACGGGAAATAGCTTTTTCGGTATTCAATTGGGTGACCCCCTTTTTATCATACGCAAAAGCCTTCCCCCTTGGGGGGAAGGTGGCCGCAGGCCGGATGAGGGGCAAGTGTCCTGCGGCTGCCCGTTTGCGGGACCGCGCCAAACACTTCGCCCTCATCAGTCAGCGGGCGGGGCCGCTGACAGCTTCCCCCGAAGGGGAAGCCATTTACCGGTTTCCTCTTCGATAGAACATCGTGCCGGCGCCTCTGTCGCTGAACATTTCCAGCAGGATCGAGTGCGGCATCCGGCCGTCAATGATGACCGCCTCATGCACACCCTGACGGATAGCGTCCGCCATGCCCTCGATCTTGGGCAGCATACCGCCCGCGATGACGCCCTCTGCCTTGTAGCCCTCGATCTCGGAAAGCTCGACCTCGGGGATCAGCGTCGATTCATCGTTTTTGTCGCGGAGCAGGCCGACAATATCCGTCATGCTGACGAGCTTTTCCGCGTGCAGGGCAATGGCAATTTCAGCCGCCGCCGTGTCGGCGTTGATGTTGTAGGGCACGCCGTTCTTGTCCATGCCGACCGTGGCGATGACCGGAATAAAGCTGTCCGCCAGCAGGTGGTCGATCAGCGTTGTGTTGACCCGCTCGATCTCGCCCACAAAGCCGAGGTCGGCATCGGTTTTGCGCCGGCACATGATCATGTGGCCGTCCATGCCGCAAAGGCCGACACCGCGCCCCTTGAGCAGCGCAACAAGATCCTTGTTGACCTGCCCGGCCAGCACCTGCTGCACAATGCCCATCGTTTCGGCATCGGTATAGCGCAGACCGTTGACGAAGCGGGATTCCTTGCCGACCTTTTTGAGCATATCGTTGATGGCCGGCCCGCCGCCGTGTACCAGCACCACGCGCACGCCCAGCAGCGTCAGCGTGACAAGGTCGTTCATGACCGCAAGCTTGAGCTCATCGTTGACCATGGCATTGCCGCCGTACTTGATCACCAGCGTCTTACCGTGGTATTTTTGAATATAAGGCGTAGCCTCGCTGAAAAGCAGGGCCATTTGTTCGTTTTTCATACTTTCCTCCATCCCCTACCTCTAAAGCCTTCCCCTTGGGGGGAAGGTGGCCCCGCAGGGCCGGATGAGGGGCAAGCCTGCCGCGATTGCCCATGAATGGGTTACCTCCGTAAGCTCTGCCCTCATCAGTCGGCTTCGCCGACAGCTTCCCCCTTGGGGGAAGCCTTTTCAGGTTCTGTAGTCCCCGTTAATTTTCACATAATCATAGGTCAAATCGCAGCCCCATGCCTTGGCGGTGGCGCTGCCGCTGCCAAGATCTACAAGGATGTCGATCTCATTCTCCTTCAGCACCTTGGCGGCCTCGTCCTCGCTGTAGGGGTGGTAGGCGGCGTTCTCGCAGACAAAGACCTCGCCCGCCTTGCTCTTGAGCCGTACCGAGGTCCGGCTGATGTCAAAATCCCCCGGCGTGTAGCCGATGGCGCAGAGCACGCGGCCCCAGTTGGCGTCCGCGCCGAACATGGCTGCCTTGAACAGGGTCGAGTGGATGACGCTCTTGGACACTGCGCGGGCGGTCAGCAGGTCGGGCGCACCGGTGACGGTGCATTCCAGCAGCTTGGTCGCGCCCTCGCCGTCCCCGGCCAGCTCACGGCTGAGCTGCTCGGCGGCCTCGGTCAGCGCGGCAACGAAAGTATCATAATCGGGCGTACCGTCAACGATTTCTGCACCCGACAGGCCGGAGGCCAGCAGCAGCACCGTGTCGTTGGTGGAGGTATCGCCGTCCACCGAGATCTGGTTGAAGGTCGCGGGCACCACGGTGGAGAGCGCCTTCTGCAGGGTGGCCGGCGTGACCTTGGCATCGGTCGTCATAAAGAGGAGCATCGTGGCCATGTTCGGGTGGATCATGCCGGAACCCTTGGCGATGGCGCCGATGCGCACCGGCTTGCCGCCCACCGTGAACTCCAGCGCAAGCTCCTTGGGGTGGGTGTCAGTGGTCATGATGGCGGTGGCGGCGTCATGGCTGCCTGCCTCATCGGCGGCCAGCTTGGCGGCAGCCTCGGGGATGCCCCGGGCAAACGGCTCGATGCTCATCTCCTGCCCGATGACACCGGTGGAGGAGGGCAGCACATCCTCGGCGCGGATGCCGAGTGCCTCGGCCACAAGGCCGCAGGTATCCCGCGCAAGCTGCAGGCCGTTCGGCGCGCAGGTGTTGGCGTTGCCGCTGTTCACAACGATGGCCTGCGCGTAGCCGTCCGCAAGATGCTCACGGTCAACCGTGATGGGTGCGCCGTAGACCTTGTTGGTGGTATAGCAGCCCGCGCCCGCGCAGCGCACCGATGCCTTGATGAGTGCCAGATCCTTTTTGGCGTGGTTGTGGCGGATGCCGCAATGCACACCCGCTGCATAAAAGCCCTGCGGCGCACAGATGCCGCCGGGAATGGAGTTAAAGTTTGCCATATGTATCCCCTCTACTTTCTAAAATGCCTTCCCCCTGCGGGGGAAGGTGGCCGAGTTTACGAGGCCGGATGAGGGGCGGCGTTGCCGGTATTGCCCGTGAACGGGCTGCTTCGGAAAGTTCGCCCCTCATCAGTCACCTTCGGTGACAGCTTCCCCCCAAGGGGGAAGCCTTTTTTTCATCTTGCCAACCCTTTCGTCTCCTCCAGCCCCAGCATCAGGTTCATGCACTGTACGGCGGCACCGGAGCTGCCTTTTCCCAGGTTATCAAACAGGCTGATCAACTGCAGCTGGGTGCCGTCCGGGTTGGGCAGACAGAAGATCTCCAGCGTGTCCTTGCCTGCAAGCTTGTTGGCGGCCAGAAAGCCTCCGTCCGTTCCTTCGCCGAGCGGATGCACCCGTATCATCGCCTGCCCTGCGTAGTAGTCGGCCAGCGTATCGGCCACCGCCTGCGCCGTGATGCCGAGCGCCGCCAGATCCAGCGGGACCATCGTTTCCATACCGGCGTAGTAGTCGGCCACGATCGGCACAAAGTTGGGCGCGGTGTCTAGCCCCGTGACGGCGGTCATCTCCGGCAGGTGCTTGTGGTGCAGCGCCAGACCGTAGGGGTGCGGGGCGTTCAGCGCCGTGTTGACGCGCTCGCCCTCGTACTCGGCGATCATCTTTTTGCCGCCGCCGCTGTAGCCGGTCAGGCTTGTGACCGAGAGGTGTGCAGCCGTGGGGATAAGCCCCCGCTCCACCAGCGGCGCAACGGGTGCAATAAACCCGGTGGCATGGCAGCCGGGCACCGCCACGCGGGCGGCGGCAGGCAGCGCCGCGCGGGTGCCGTGCAGCTCCGGCAGGCCGTAGACCCAGCCGGGGGCTGTGCGGTGCGCCGTGCTGGTGTCCAGAATCCGCACATCACTGCGCACCAGCGGCACGACCTCGCGCGCGGCGTCATCGGGCAGACAGAGGAAGGCGAGGTCGCTCTCATTGATGACCGCTGCCCGGGCGCGGACATCCTTGCGGTCTGCCTCGGAAATTTTCAGAATTTCAAATTCATCCCGCTCTGCCAGACGGTCCGCGATCCGCAGGCCGGTAGTACCGGAACTTCCATCCACGAAAATTTTGTACTTTCCCATTGTTACACCCCTTACTTCTAAAGGCTTCCCCTTCGGGGGAAGCTGCCGCCCGCAGGCGGCTGATGAGGGCAAAGCCTCCGGCAGCAACCCGTAAAACAGGCAATTGCAGCAAGGTCTGCCCTCATCCGGCCCTGCGGGCCACCTTCCCCCGTGGGGGAAGGCTTTTATGCCAGCTTTCCCTTCACATCCGCAATCTGCCGCAGCACGCTTGCCTTGGTCGGGCCGCCGTAGCTGGTGCGGCCCTCGCAGCAGGTGGTCAGGTCGATGGCGGTATACACATCCTCCGCAAACAGGTCGCTGTACTGCTTAAACTCGTCCAGCGTCAGCTCCTCCAGCGTCTTGCCCTCACGGATGCAGGCCGCCACCATCGTGCCGGTGCATTTGTACGCATCGCGGAAGGGCATACCCTTCTTGGTCAGGTAGTCGGCGCAATCGGTCGCGTTGATAAAGCCCTTGGCGGCGGCGCGGCGCATGTTGGCAGGCAGCGGGGTCATGGTGGCCAGCATCGGCGTGACGGTGCGCAGGCAAAGCTCCAGCGTATCCACCGCGTCAAAAATAGCCTCCTTATCCTCCTGCATGTCCTTGTCGTAGGCGAGCGGAATGCCCTTCATCATGACGAGCAGCGTGTTCAGATCGCCGTAGACGCGCCCCGTCTTGCCGCGGATCAGCTCGGTCACATCGGGGTTTTTCTTCTGCGGCATGATGGACGAGCCGGTCGTAAACGCATCGTCCAGCTCAATGAACTTGAACTCCCAGCTGCACCACAGGATGATCTCCTCGCTCAGGCGGGAAAGGTGCATCATGCAGGTGGCCATGGCGCTGCACAGCTCAATGCAGAAATCGCGGTCGGACACGCCGTCGATCGAGTTGCCGCAGGGCGCGGCAAAGCCGAGCTGCTCGGCCGTATAGAAGCGGTCGAGCGGGTAGGTCGTGCCGGCCAGTGCGCCCGAGCCCAGCGGGCACTCGGCGTCCATGCGGCGGGTGGCGTCCTGCAAACGGCCCAGATCGCGCAGCAGCATCCATGCGTAGGCCATCAGCTGGTGGCCGAAGGTCACCGGCTGGGCGCGCTGCAAATGGGTGTAGCCGGGCATGACATAGCCCGCGCCCTTCTCGGCCTGATCGCACAGCACGGCGATCAGTTCTTTGATCTGGCCCTGCATATGCTCGCTTGCGGCGCGCAGGTTGAGCCGGATGTCAAGCGCAACCTGATCGTTGCGGCTGCGGCCGGTGTGCAGCCGCTTACCGGCATCGCCGACGCGGGCGGTCAGTGTCTGCTCCACAAAGGTGTGTACATCCTCGGCGTTGGGGTCGATCTCCAGCGCGCCGCTGTGCAGATCCTCCAAAATAGAGTGCAGACCTTTGTGAATATCGTCCACATCCTGTTGGGAGATGATACCCTGTCTGCCCAGCATGGCCGAGTGGACGAGGCTGCCCTGAATATCCTGCTCGATCATCCGCGCGTCAAAGCGGATGGAGGAGTTAAAATCGTTTACGCGGCTGTCAACGGCCTTGCTGGCCCGGCCCTGCCAAAGTTGGGGCATAAGTTTTTCCTCCGTTTTATCTGTCGTTCCAAAGGCTTCCCCCCTCGGGGGAAGCTGCCGCCCGCAGGCGGCTGATGAGGGCAAAGTTCCCGGCAGCAACCCGTAAAACAGGCAATTGCAGCAAGGTCTGCCCTCATCCGGCCCTGCGGGCCACCTTCCCCCTCGGGGGAAGGCTTTTTATCGGTAACATCAAAACCGCCAAAGGGTTGCCGCGCCCCTTGGCGGTTGCTTATTCGGCGTTCGTTCGCTTATAAATCAGTCCTGTGCGGGCCAGTTCTTGGCCAGCTTGGCGCGCTCGGCAATGGGCAGGCCGAACAGGTTGATAAAGCCGTTGGCGTCTGCCTGATTGTAATCATCATCCTCACCGAAGGAGGCCGTCTGCTCATCGTACAGGGTGTAGGGGCTGGTGACGCCGGCGTTGATCATGTTGCCCTTGTACAGCTTCAGGGTCACATCGCCGGTGACGGTCTTCTGCAGGTCGTCGGTGAAGGCGCTGATGGCCTCACGCAGCGGGGTGAACCACTGGCCGTTGTAGACCAGCTCGCCCATCTTCTGTGCCAGCTGTGCCTTGAAGTGCATCGACTCCTTGTCCAGCGTGATGGTCTCAAGGACATCGTGGGCCTTGTACAGAATGGCACCGCCGGGGGTCTCATAGACGCCGCGGCTCTTCATGCCGACCAGACGGTTCTCGACAATATCCAGCAGGCCGATGCCGTTCGCGCCGCCCAGCTTGTTCAGGTACTCGACCAGCGCAACGCTCTCCATCTCCTTGCCGTCCACGGCGGTGGGGATGCCCCTCTCAAAGTGGATCTTGACATAGGTCGGCTTGTCGGGGGCCTGCTCGGGGGAGACACCCAGCTCAAGGAAGCCGGGCTTATTGTACTGCGGCTCGAGAGAGGGCTTCTCCAGATCAAGGCCCTCATGGCTGAGGTGCCAGAGGTTCTTATCCTTGGAGTAGTTCGTCTCGCGGTTGATCTTCAGCGGGATGTTGTGGGCCTCGGCATAGTCGATCTCCTCATCGCGGCTCTTGATGTCCCACTCACGCCACGGGGCGATGATGGCCATCTCCGGGGCGAGGGCCTTGAGGGTCAGCTCAAAACGGACCTGATCGTTGCCCTTGCCGGTGCAGCCGTGGCAGATGGCGTCGGCGTTCTCCTTCTTGGCGATGTCGGCCAGTGCGGCGGCGATGCAGGGGCGCGCATGGGAGGTGCCCAGCAGGTAATCCTCATACTTGGCGTCAGCCTTCAGGCAGGGCCAGATGTAGTTTTCCACATAGTCCTTCTTCAGGTCCAGCACATACAGCTTGGAGGCGCCGGTCTTGAGGGCCTTCTCCTCCAGACCGTCCAGCTCGGTGCCCTGCCCCACATCGCCGGAAACCGCAACGACCTCGCAGTTGTTGTAGTTTTCCTTCAGCCAGGGAATGATGATGGAGGTATCCAGACCGCCGGAGTACGCCAGAACAACCTTTTTAATATCCTTTTTATCCTTTTTCATGATAAAATTCCCCTCTCTGTTATTTATCAAGACCCGCAGGGTGTTGCTGCCTGCTGTGTGCCTTGAATATTTATTCATTCATTACTGTATATTATACACTCTTTTATACATTTTGCAAGAGGGCAAACCTGCCAAAGGATTTTCTGCATTTAGGCTTGTTTTAGGCAGATTGATGAATAGTTATGCGTTTATGCAGCAGCCATCTGCAAAAATATACAGGCATGTATGTATACACAGCACCGATAGGGGGTATTATGGCGCGGTTTTCTGCTGTGAGCAACACAAGATTGCGGTTTTCGCAACACAGCGCTGCAGCAAAGCCCCCCGCCTTCCCCCTTGGGGGAAGGTGGCCCGCAGGCCGGATGAGGGGCAGGTTTCCGGGCGGCAAACCATAAACGGGCAGCAGAGACAAGTCTCACCCTCATCAGTCAGCGGGCGGGGCCGCTGACAGCTTCCCCCTCGGGGGAAGCCGCTCCACCCAGACTGTTCATTCTTTTGCACACGCCCTCACCCCGCCGCAGTCAGCGTCAGCAGCCGCCCCCGGTCTGCCCCACAAACTTCTTCACCATAGCCAGCTCCTCCGGGAAGATGCAGTTCGGTATCGTCCCCTCGTCCACGGCGCGGATCGCCTCGTCCAGATCAAACCACTTCACATAGTCGATCTCCGACCGCTGCACGGTGAAGTCCTCGGCCTCCTTGTCCAGCCAGAGGCAGAACACCCTGCTGACCTGATTGTCCTTAAACGGTCTGCCGTGAAAGACGCTCTCAAAGCGGAAACGGCGCAGCCCGCAGACATGCAGGTCCTGCGGCGCGGCGTCCACGCCCAGTTCCTCCTTCAGTTCCCGCAGGGCGGATTCCACAAACTCATCCCCCGCCGGGATATGCCCGGCCGAGGAAATATCATAGCAGCCGGGGTAGGAATCCTTGGCGGCGCAGCGCATCTGCAAAAGCACCTGCACCGCGCCGTTCTTTTTCCGCACGATCCAGACATGGCTGGTGCGGTGGCGCAGCCCCTCGGCGTGGGCCACGGTGCGCGGCACGGCCTGCCCGGTGGGCAGACCGTTTTCATCGACAATATCCAGCATCTCAGGCATGGAGGTCACTTCCTTATTTTGTATTACCACCGTTATACCACAATCTCACTTTCTCCGCAAACGGAGTTTAAAAATTCATAATCTTCTTTTATAATAATGATATTGCCGCAAACGGCCGCGGGCGGATATGGAATCCGCCCCTACGGTTGCAGGGGGCGGCGTCCCCGACGCTCCGCATCCGCCGTAACGCTTATAACAAGGAGAACGCACCCATGTCCCAGATGACAAAACGCGCACTGGTTGCATCACTGAAAGATCTGCTGGCCGAGAAGCCGCTGGACAAGATCACCGTGACCGACCTGACCGAGCACTGCGGCGTGAACCGCATGACCTTCTACTACCATTTTAAGGACATCTACGATCTGGTCGAGTGGGCTTGCATCGAGAATGCCACCCGCGCGCTGGCCGGGCAAAAGACCTATGACACCTGGCAGCAGGGCTTTTTGCAGATCCTGCAGGCCGTGCAGCGGGATAAGGTGTTTTTTACAAATGTCTACCACTCGATCAGCCGCGAGCATATCGAAAGCTACCTCTACCGCGTGACCTACGATCTGATGATCGGCGTGGTGGATGAGAAGGCCGCCGGCATGACGGTGCGCGAGGAGGACAAGGAGTTCATCGCCGATTTTTACAAGTACGCCTTTGTCGGCCTGACGCTGGAATGGGTGCGCACCGGCATGAAGGAGGACCCCGCCGCCCTTGTGGAGCGCGTATCGACCCTGATCCATGGGGACATTACCAAATCCCTGAACGCCTGCCGCATCGACAAATAAATATACGCAGACAAAAATCGCCCCCATCCGGTTGCGGCTCCGGATGGGGGCTTGGGGTATCGGTTGGTGTGAGGAGGAATCATGTTCCAGAATCACGGTTGCGGCTCCGTGACCCTGTGCTTATATAGTACAGGACAACTGCTAAAAAACTATGTTTTTCGTATGAACATTTTGTAAATTACGCCGCAGTGCCGTTTGTCCGGGAAATGCCGGTTTTCCCCCTCTGCGAGAGCGGCCCTGACACAGCGCGGGGGCTGTCCGGTTGGGACAGCCCCCGCATTGTGCTCTGTTGCTCAGATTACATTGTATTCCTTCAGCAGCTTCTCAACCTCGGTGCCCTCGATCTTCTTGAGGGCCTCCTTCATGGCAAGCTTGCCGACCAGCGGCATCTCCATGTCGGTGATCTTACGGCCGTCACGCAGCTTGACGGCAGCGTCCAGCAGGCAGCGGATGTCATAGACGCTGCCCCAGACCTCGGGCACGCCGCGATCCACATTGAGCAGGGTGTAGACAGCCTCCATGCCGGTGCGGATGGAGTACTCGGTCGTGAAGATCGTGTCGCGGGCGGTCTCGGCAAACTGGCCAAGGAACGCAAAGTTCACAGCGCCCTCGGGTACGATGTCGGGGCGGTCACCGGCGGCGCGCGGCATAAAGAACGCGTCAATATACGGCATCATGCAGGGCACGGTGTTGGCGCTGTTGGTCGCCATATCCTCGATCTGATCCTCGGGCACGCCGATGTGGTAGAGCCACTCCATGCAGATCTCCTTGCCGGTGCAGTCGCGCATCGGCTTCTTGATATAGTCGCCCGGCTTGTCGGTGAACAGGCCGTAGACCCAGACGCAGAGCTGATCCTTGGGCTGGTCGCGGAACTGCTGCTGGCGGTTCAGCGTCCAGCTGAGCAGCCAGTTGGAATCGGTGACTGTGACGATGCCGCCGGTGACGACCTTGCCGCTGAACGGGTCGCGCTTGCAGATTTTTTTGATATAGGGCACGATGCGCTGATCCAGCGTTGTGATGGTGGCGCTCATCCAGTTGGACAGCTCGGGGTCATAGCAGAACTTGTCAGGATGGCCGAAGCTCGGGTCCTGCGCGGCGATCTTGCGCCACAGGTCCCAGCCGCCGCCCTCCTTCAGCTCGGGCTTGAACTCAGCGGGGGTGTTCTGGCTACCGAGGGTCGAGTTCTCGACACAGCCGCCGTTTGTGATAAAGACAAGGTCGTTCTCGGTCAGGTCGATGCTGTCCTCCTTGCCGTCGTGCAGGATGTCGATGCGGGTGGCCTGCTTTTTGCCGCCCGCGCAGTCGAAGGCGATGTTCGTGACCTTGGTGTCGTAGTGGAACTGGACGCCGAAGCCCTCAAGGTACTTGACCATGGGCAGGATCATCGACTCATACTGGTTATAGCGGGTAAAGCGCAGCGCCGTAAAGTCGGGCAGGCCGCCGATGTGGTGGATGTAGCGCTGCAGATAGCGCTTCATCTCCAGCGCGCTGTGCCAGTTCTCAAAGGCGAACATCGTGCGCCAGTACATCCAGAAGTTGGAGTTCAGCACCTCATCGTCAAAGAAGTCGGTGATCTTCTTGTCGTACAGCTTCTCATCGGGGGACATGAACAGGTTCATGATCTCCATGGCGGCCTTGTCGGACAGACCGAACTTGCCGTCGGTGTGGGCATCCTCGCCGCGGTTGCGGGTGGCGCGGCAGAGGCTGTAGTTGGGGTCGGCCTTGTTCAGCCAGTAGTACTCATCCAGCACGGTGTGGTTCTCGTCCTCGATGGAGGGGATGGAGCGGAACAGATCCCACATACACTCAAAGTGGTTGTCCATCTCACGGCCGCCGCGCATGACATAGCCGATGTCCTGATATTTGTAGCCATCGCAGGCACCGCCGGGGATGGGGTCCTTCTCCAGAATATGGACATGCTCGCCCTTCATCTGGGCATCGCGGACCAGATAGCAGGCGGCAGACAGCGCTGCCAGACCGGAGCCGACCAGATACGCGGACTTGCCGTCCACGCCGTCCGGCTTTTTGGGCGTTGCAAAGGCTTCATAGTTACCGCTGGAATAATACATAACGCTACCTCCTGTAGTCATACGGCGCGGGCCGGTTTCCGCCGCGGGCCGTTGTGCCGTTTGTTGTTTGGTATGGCTTTAGTATACCCATGCCGCGGCCCGGTTACAATCAGCAAAAAATCCCGTTTGATAAGAATTTTATCAAACGGGACGAATTGTAAAGATTATGACCAATCTGTGACCGCCGGGCAGGCTTACCGGTGCTTTGACCATGCTGTGGCAAAGCCCACAAGCCCGGCGCAGAGCGCGGCGGCCAGCGCCTCCACGGGGAAGGCATCGCCGGTCTGGGGCAGGGCGGGTGCGGCGCGTGCCGCCGGGGCGGCGGTGTTCTTGGCGGGCCGCGCCGCGGTGGTTTTCGCCTTTTCCGCGGGCGGGTCATAGCGGTTGGTAAACTTCACGCTGTCCGCCTTGGCGGTTTCGCCGCTGCGCACCGCCCACAATTCCGTATTCAGACCGCCGTCGGGGCGGCCCGTCACGCGGACGGTCACGGTGTAGCTGTGGGTGTCGTACACCGTATGCGCCGCCGTGCCGCCCGCCTGCGTGACGGTGTAGCGGTAGTCCCCCGGCGCATCAAAGGCAAAGCCGGTAAAATACGCCGTACCGCTGCCCTGTATCGTCAGCGATGCCTGCGCCGGGGCGGGCGCAGCGTCCAGCGGCGTGATGCTCACCACGCAGGCGGCATCCGTGGCCGTGCCCTCGGTGCGCACCGTCACGGGCAGCACCGCCCCCGCGCGCGCCGCAAAAACCGGCAGCGGGCAGCACAGCGCCAGCAGCAGGGCCGCTGCCGTCAGCCAGCACCGCAGGGCCGTTGTGGCATACTTCATTGCATTTCATCTCCTTTTTCAACAGGGTGCAGCCACCCGAACACCACCACCCGGCCGTTTGTCTCGGCCCCGGCGCAGGTGGACAGCGCAAGGATGCCCGCCTGCGCATCGGCGCTGCAGGGGCGCTGCTGCACGGCGTTGGCCGCCAGATAGTCCAGCAGCGGCTGCACGCCGGTCTGGTACCGCGCGGGGTCATAGACGGCGCTGTCGTAGGCATCGGTACACAGGCAGGCGAACAGCTCCACGGTGTAGGCCGCATCGGGCAGGCTTACGCTGCCGCTCGTGTGGGCGGCAAAGAAATCCGCCTGCGCAAAGGCGGCCACATCGCCGAACATTGCGCCGTTTTCCATATGGTGGCCGTACATAAGCGTGTAGGGGTCGGTCAGCCCGGCGGCGCAGCGGCTGTCAAGAAAGACCGAGCCGGACAGCGAAAACGCCCCCGTGACATCGCGGTTGATGTAATCCATATTCGTAGCCCCCTGCACAAAGGGGTAGTCGATATTCGTGCCGTCAATGGTCAGCCAGCCGCAGACATCGGGGTTGCGGGCCTGCAGCTCGGCCAAAGTGGGGTTGTCCGCCGCCAGCGCGGCGGGCTTGTAGTGCAGCAGCTCCGCCCCCGCAAAGGCCCCGCGGCTGACGGCAGCGTCCTGCCAGAGGGCAAACCCGCCGAAGGCGAGCAGCGCCAGCATAAGCAGCCCCGCCGCCGCGCTGACGGCCGCGCTGCCCGCGCGGGCCAGCCGGGCCGCAGCCCGCAGCATCAGCGGCCGCGGCGGCGCTTGCGGAAGAACACCGCGCCGCTGCCTACGGCCAGCGCCAGCATGGCACCGTAGGGCGCAGCATCCAGCAGCAGGCCGGTGGGGGCCGCCGCCTCCCGGGTGTTCGTCACGGTGATGTCGGCATCCGCAGCCGTCATGGCGCGCTGCGCCAGCGTGGGGGTATCCTCCACTGTGCCGGTGGGTGTGGCCCAGTCGGTCGTGTACTTGGCGGCATCATCGCCGCCCTCCGCGATCGTGTAGAGCGCGCCCTCCGGCAGGCCGGTGACTTCGATTTTCTGATTTGCGCGGATGGTCTCAGTGATGGTTGCCTTGCCGTCCGCGTCAAAGCTCAGCACCGTGCCTTCCCCGGTCAGTGCGCCCCCGGCCTCGCCGGTGCGGACCGTCACGGACGCCATGTGCTTTTCGGCATCGGGGTCCTCCAGCGTGAGGGTAAAGTCAAAGCTGTCGCCGTAGTCGGCAAAATCACCGGCCAGCCTTTTGGTCAGGGAGAGCGCGTAGGTCGTGTAGCTGTTTGCGATAAAATCCACCTTGTCCCCGCCCGCCAGCGGTGCCAGCGCGGCATAGTCGATCTTAAAGCTTGTCCCGTTGGGGTCGGCGGCGTCCGCATTGACGACACGGGCCTTCAGCAGGTAGGCGGGGGCGGCGGTCAGCCCCGCAATGCCGGGGTCGCGCTCGGTCAGGCGATAGTAGTAGACCCCGGGCGTGGTAAATTTTGTCATATCGAACTGCACGGTGACATCGCTCTCGGCGGCAAGGCTGCCGTCAGCCCCCCGGGCAAAGACCGCCGTGACGGTGGGGCTGGCAAGCTGGTCGGTGCTGCCGAGGGCTGCGCCCTCCTCCGGCTGGGCGGGCAGGTCGCCTTCCTGCGCACCGGTCACATCGAAGGTCATCGTGCCCAGCACGCCGCCCGCACCGGCGGCATCGGTCATATCAATGGCTTTTTTGAAGGTGACGCTGGCATCGCCGGTGGGCAGCCGGTCGGCGGCAAGCGCCGTGGTGGACAGCGCCCCCGCCAGCAGGGCCGCCGTAAGAACTGCAGAAAGCCTCTTTCTGTTCATAAGTAAGGTCTCCTCTCCCATATGTGTAGGTTTTGGGTCATATCCCGCTGCGGCGCAGCAGGGCGATGACGCGGCCGCGTATCTCACCGGTGCGGACCGGGCCGAACCACCGGCTGTCGCGCGCACCCGCGCGGGCATCGCAAAGGATAAAATATTCGCCGTCCGCCAGCGTCAGGGGGTATTGTACGCCGTTTTCATATCGCGGCGTCTGCTCATAGATGTCCGGCTCCGCCACCACGCTGCCATTGATAAGCAGCAGCGCTGTGTCGGTGACCTCCACCGTATCGCCGCCGCGGGCGGCCACCCTGCCGGTATAGCGGGTGCCGTCCCTGTCAAAAACGACCGTCTCCCCCGCCGTATAGCGCTGCGGCAGGCGGTAGTACAAAAGCAGGTCGCCGGGCTTGATGTGGGGGTGCATCGTGTCGTCCGGCTGGATAGCCAGCCCGAACACCACCCCGAACAGCACTGCCAGCAGCGCCGCCAGCGCCCCCGCCCGCACCACAAACTCCCGTATCTCCGCCCATGCGGCGCGGCGGTCCTCCTGTGTTTCCAGCACTCACACCCCCCTTCGGCGGCGGAGCAGCGCACAGACCAGCGCCGCCGCCACTGCCGCCAGCGCGGGCGCAGCGTCCCGGCGCAGCCCGGTGGGCGGTACGCCGTCCTTGTTGTTGCGGCAGGTCAGCGCCGTGTCGCTCTGCCCCACCGTGCCGGTCCATTGGCCGCCCTGCGTCACGGCGGTGCCGTCGGCAAAGCTTGTCTCATAATCCGCCAGCGCCTCCTCGCTGACGGTCAGGGTCTGCCCGGGCTTGAGATGCCCGATCGTCACGCTGCCCCGGTGGGGGATCGTGAAGCCCGCCGCCGTCAGCGCCGCACCGCCCGCAGCGGTCACGGCCGCGCGGTCGGCTGTCACCGGCACGCCGTCCACAGCCGCCGTAAAGGCAAAGGCGCGGCGAGTATCGCCGTAGCCGCCCGTCACCTGCTTGGTGATCGTCAGGCTGCGCCACGGCGCGTACCGGTTTGTGATGACGGCCTGTGCCGTGGCGCCGGTCGTCACCTCCGCCTCCGTCTGCGCCTCGGCGGCCGTCGTCGTGCAGTAGGCGCTTTCCAGATCGGGGTGGTCGGTCTCGGTCACGGTATACCGCCCGGCGGGCAGGCCGCCGATTGTGACGCTCTGCAGCCCGCGCAGCCCGAAGCGCAGCGCACCGGGCGCAGCAAGGGTGCGCGTCTCGGCCGTGCCGTCCGCATAGGTCAGCGTATAGCTGCCGGCGGGCAGTTCGATGGAAAAGGTGTTTGTAACGGCGGCGGCCTCGGTGCGGTAGGCGTCCTGCTCCACGGCCTTTGTCAGCTGCAGGCTGCCGCTGCCCATGACCGGTGGTTCCGGCTCGGTGCTGAACCAGACCTTGTCAAGCAGATTACCCTCCCGCCGGTCCCCGCTTGCGCAGGACAGTGCAAGAAAGAAGAACCGGCTCAGATACTGCCCCGCCGCCACCGTGTAGTCACCCCGATGGGTCACCCATGCGGTGTTGCCGTCCGTCATCTCCCCGCCGACCATAAAGCTGCGGATTGCGACCGGCTGGCCGTTGTAGTCCACCGTCCGGTCCAGTGCGCTGCGCACGCTGCCGCCGGTCGTATCGGCCGAGGCCTGCGTCAGGATCTCGGTGATCTGCTGCGCCACTGCGACCGGCGCGATGAGCAGCGCCATCGAGTCACTGCCTGCGCGGCCCCGGTGCGCCAGTGACCAGTGCAGCGTGGTGCCGGGCACGGTCAGCACATCCTGATACAGTGCGCCGTAGGCCTGACAGTTCAGCTCGGCAAACTGGCTGCCGTCATAGGCGCCGGGGGTGTGGTAGCAGACGGATGGGTCGTTGGGGTCGGTGCGTATCTCCCCGTCGATCCAATCGGTGTAGCTGCGGCCTGTGCCGTCCACAAGCTCTATGTAATGGCCGTTGACAAGGCTGCTCCAGTGGGGGGCCGCGCCGGTCGTTCGCCATACAATGGCAGGGTTGGTGTCGGCGTCCGCCGTCTGGATAAAGTGCGACCGCTTGGCCGCAAAGGGGTAGTACAGCGCGCTGCTGTCGGCCACGGCGGGGGCCTCAAAGCTGCCGTTCTGCAGCTGGATGTAGTAGGCCACCCGGGTCTGGGCGGCCGCTGCGGTGCCGTCTGCGCCGGTGACCTCCACCTTATAGTAAAGCCTGTCCGCATCGCCGATGCCCGCCACGCAGGAATCGAGCGCCGCGTTGAGCCGCTGCTCACTGCCTGCCTCGATGTTCCAGCCCGAGCCGGAGCAGACCTGCGGGGTCACGGTCTGCCAGTCGGCCCCGTCCCTGCTGCGGTACCATGTGTAGACAGCCCCGGGCAGCTTTTCATCACTGCCGTTGACCCGCGCGGTCAGGCAGCCATCGGCGGCAATGCTGTCGATGAGCACCACCCCGGTCACGGCAGCCGACTGGGCGGTCATCTCCGGCAGGGCGCGCAGCACCGGGGCGCATGCTGTCTCGGGCGTGGCCGTCCGCTGCGGTGCGGGGGCCGGGGTTTCGGTCGGTGCCGCCGTGGGCACCGGGGTCTCTGTGGGTGCGGGGGTCGGCTCCTCGCTTGGCGCGGGGGTCGGCTCTGTGGTTGCTTCTGGCGTTGGTTCCGGGGTTGGTTCCGGGGTCGGTTCCGGGGTTGGCTCTGCCGTTGGTTCCGGGGTTGGCTCTGGGGTTGGCTCTGGGGTCGGTTCTGCCGTTGGTTCCGGGGTCGGTTCTGCCGTTGGCTCCGGGGCGGGGGCCTCGGCCGGTGCCGGGTCAGGCGGGGCCTCGGCGGCCGCCGCTGCGGGCAGGGGCGGCTCCTCCTCCGCAAAGACTGCGCTGGCCATGCCCGCCGCCATACAGCAGGCCAAAAGCACAGCCAACAGACGCTTTTTCATAGGCATATTCCTCCTTTGCACAAATTCCTGCGCGGGCGGCTTGTCCATTGCAGGGATCGTCTTGGAGTATACAGACCCGCCCGCGCAGAAGGCGTCGATGGCGGGAATGTGTCAAAACCTTACGCGCCGCGCCCTATTTCCACGCAGTGCGCAGGGCGGCGGCCTCGCTCTCGGCCAGTGCGGGGTAGTTGGGGTTGTCAAACAAGCTGGCGTAGCGGTACAGCCCCACGCCCGTGATGCCGCTGCGCGCCAGCAATGCCAGCTGGTCGGCCAGCGCATGGCCGCTGACCCACTCGCTGCCGCTGTCGGAGCCGTCCCCCGCGCCGATGCGGTAGGCCCCCAGCCCCGCATACAGCTGCACCCCCGCCGCCCGGGGCAGCGCCGCCCATTTGGCCGCCAGCCGGGGCAGGCTGTGCGCGGTATCGCCGTCCTTCTCATACGCCTGCCCCCAATAGAGCTGGGGCATCAGGTAGTCCACCGTCCCCTGCCGCAGCCAGCGGGCGGCGTCACTGTACTGCAGGGTGTAGTTCTGCTCGGGGTCGCCCGCCGGGGCCGCGCCGAACCGCACGCCGTACCGCTGCGCCGCTGCGTGGCACAGCTCCATCAGTGCGTTGACATTTTCCCGCCGCCAGTCGTCCAGACTCAGCGCCGTGCCGCTTGCCGCATAGTCGGCGGCGTCAAAATCAGCTTCCTGCACAGGGTAGAAATAATCGTCAAAATGGATGCCGTCCAGCGGGTAGCTGCGGCACAGCTCCGCCACCCCATCGGCAATATACTGCCGCACCGCCGCGCTGGACGGGTCAAGCACCGCGCCGCTGTCGGTATAGCGCACCCACTCGGGGTGAAGGCGCGCAGGGCTTTCGGCACAGAGCGCCGGGACCTGCCCTGCCTGCAGGCGGTAGGGGTTGATCCACGCCTCCAGCTGCAGCCCCCGCGCATGGGCCGCCGCAATCATGACGGCAAGCGGGTCAAACCCGGGGTCCTGCCCCTGCGTGCCGGTGCAGATATGGCTGAACGGAAAATACGCGCTGGGGTAGAGCGCATCCCCGAAGGGGCGCACCTGCGCAAGGACAACGGTCGCACCCAGCCCGGCGATGTCGTCCAGCATCGCCTCCACATCCGCCGCAAAGGCTGCCTGCGTGGAGAAATCGACCTGCTGCCATTCCAGATAGCTGACCCAGACCGCGCGGTAGGGCGCGGCGGCCGCAGGCTGTGCCGTGGCCGCGGGCGTTGGGGCCGCAGGCTCGTCCGCCCCGGCCGCCCTGCGCGGCAGCACGGCGAACGGTGCCAGAAAAAACACCGCCGCCAGCAGCAGGATATACCGGATATATCGCATCGTACCACCCCCTGTCCCACATATATATGCGCCGCCGCCTGCAGGGATTCCGTTTCACCGTTTTTTACACACGCAGAAATTGACAGGAATTGGCTGGAAATGATATACTGGATATATATATGACATTTTTTCAGGACACAAAGGCGGCGAGGCTATGACCAGAGACGAGGTCGAAAAGGAAATAATGCAATATCGCACGATTTTTCCGATCGTGCGGCTGCTGGACGCAGGGCAGGTGTGCGGCAACGCCCCGGTGGAGGGGCATTGCCCCTGCCATGAATTATGGCATAAGGATGACCCCTGCCAGAACTGCATCTCCCGTCAGGTAATGGAGGATCACACCCAGCGCACCAAGCTGGAATATATGGGCCGCGATCTGTATCAGGTCACAGCGGTCTACCGCGAGGTGGACGGCGCGCCCTGCGTGCTGGAGCTGATCCAGCCGCTGGACTGCGACAATCTCATCGACCCCGAAAACAGCGACCGGCTGATGAGCAGCGTGTCCGGCTACCACATCAAGCTCTACCACGATGCCCTGACCGGCTGCTATAACCGCCGCTATTATGAGGATATCATCAAAGGCCGGAGCGAGCCGGCCGGCGTGGCGGTGCTGGACCTTGACGATTTCAAGCTGTACAACGACACCTACGGCCATCAGGCCGGCGATGCAGCCCTGCGCACCGCCGTGGAGGTCGTGCGCGGCTGCATCCGCAAAAGCGACCATCTGATCCGCTACGGCGGCGATGAGTTTTTGCTCGTGCTGCCCGGCATTGCACAGGCGGCGTTTGTTGCCAAGCTGGAGCGCATCCGCCAGCAGCTGCACACCGCCGTTGTACCCGGCTACACCCGGCTGCAGATCTCGGCCAGCATCGGCGGCGTGATGAGCCGCCCGGGCGAGAGCTGCGAGCAAGCGGCCTCCCGCGCGGACCGGCTGATGTATCAGGCCAAGAACCACAAAAACACCGTTGTGACCGAGGACACCACCGGTGCCGCCGCCCCCTCGGCCGCCGGGCGGGACCGGCAGGCCCGCCAGAATATCCTGATCGTAGACGATTCCGAGATGAACCGCGCGATTCTGGCCGAGATCCTCGGCAGTGATTACAATATTCTGGAGGCCTCCAACGGGCAGGAATGTCTGACGATGCTGGACCAGTACGACACCGCCATTGCGCTGATCCTGCTGGACATCGTCATGCCGGTGATGGACGGCTTTGAGGTCCTGAACACGATGAACCGCAGCCACCGGATCGAGGACATCCCGGTCATCATGATCTCAAGCGAGGACGCCGACACCGTTGTGCGCCGCGCCTATGAGCTGGGCGTCTCCGACTATGTGAGCCGCCCCTTTGACGCGGGGGTCGTCTACCGGCGCGTCTTTAACACGATCAAGCTCTACGCCAAGCAGCGGCGGCTCACCTCGCTGGTGACGAGCCAGATCCGTGAAAAAGAGAAGAACACCCAGATGCTGATCTCGATCCTGAGTGAGGCGGTCGAGTTCCGCAACGGCGAGAGCGGCGCCCATGTGCTGCACATCAGCACGCTGACCCGGCACCTGCTGGGGCAGCTGACCCAAAAGACCGACCAGTACGCCCTGACGCCCGAACAGCAGGAGCTGATTATCATGGCGTCATCGCTGCACGACATCGGCAAGATCGCAATCGACGATGCGATCCTGAACAAGCCCGGGCGGCTGACCCGCGAGGAGTTCGACATCATGAAGCGGCACACCACGATCGGCGCGGCGATGCTGGACCAGCTGCGCAGCTACCGCAACGAGCCGCTGGTGCGCACCGCCTATGAGATCTGCCGCTGGCACCATGAGCGGTGGGACGGCCGCGGCTACCCCGATGGGCTGAGCGGCGACCAGATCCCGATCTCGGCGCAGGTGGTGGCGATGGCCGATGTCTACGACGCCCTTGTGAGCAAGCGCGTCTACAAGGACGCCTACGCGCCCGATGTGGCGGTGCAGATGATCCTGCGCGGCGAATGCGGGGCCTTCAACCCCCTGCTGCTGGACTGCCTGACCGACCTGCAGGACACCTTCAAAGCCGAGCTTGCCGCCTCCGGGGAGTGATACCGTCCGCTTGCGGGCGATTTTCCTGTTACTTTGCAACCGGTTTTGCTGAATTCCGTTGTCAAGCTACCATTTTGCTGCCTGTGCGCGGGCTTGGATTGGGAATTTTGCCGAAATTCGCCGTTTTCTGCCGCAGGGTGCCGCTTTCGGTTGAATGGCGGCGCTTGATGTGGTAAAATTGTACATGATTTATACGCAGGAACGGACAGCCGCAAACCGGCTGCCCTTGCTTATACGATTTTGTACAGAAAGAATGAGAGGAATTTGGAGTTGCACGTCATTACAAAACGCGAAAAAATGCAGTACGCCTATGTTTTCCTGACGGACCTGCTGGCGCTGACAGTCAGCATTCTGCTGTCCTGGCTGATCACGGACGGACTGTTTAATGTGCTGGTGCCCTACACCGCACGGGACTGGATGCAGACGCTCTGCACGCTGGCGCTGGCCTTTATCGTGACCTTTTTCTGCTTTGACCAGACCGAGAACATCGTCACCCGCCGCCCCGGCGCCGAGATAAAGCTCTCGCTCAAGTTCAACCTGATGCTCTGCGTCATCTACTCGGCCCTGATGCTGCTGACCAAGGCAACGATGCTCGACTCCCGCTATTTTGCGGTGACGGTGCCGCTTATCAACGCCTTGCTGCTGCCGCTCGCGCATGGTGCGCTCAAGCGGCTGCTGCTCCATTTCCAGCGCAGCTGGGGCATGGAGAGTCTGGTCGGCATCGTGACGACCGCTGACCGCGCCGACCGCCTCATCAGTGAGATCGGCAAGGACTGGTCCCGCCGCATTGTCGGCGTGACGCTGCTGGAGGCCACGCGTGAAATCGTCGGCACCGAGATCGACGGCATTGCGGTGAGGGCGAACTTCACCGATTTTATGGACTGGATCCGGCGCGAGGCGCTGGACGAGGTCTATGTCGATGTGCCGATGGACAGCGGCGAAAGCTTCATCCCCTATCTGGAGGAGATGGAGAGCATGGGCCTGACCGTGCATTTCCGCCTGCCGCTGCTTGACCGGATCGAGGAGGCCTGCTGCGATGAGACGAGCGCCGCGCGGCTGAGCCGCACGCTGGGCCGCTGCGCGGGGGGCAACATCGTGACGATGGGCACCGTGGAGCTGAAGCTGCGCGACCAGATTGCCAAGCGGTGCATGGATATTGCGGGCGGCCTAGTGGGCTGCATCCTCAGCATCCCGATCATTGCGATTGTGGCGATCCCCCTCAAGATCGAAAGCCCCGGCCCGCTCTTCTTCAAGCAAAAGCGCGTTGGCCGCAACGGACGGTATTTCTACATCCACAAGCTGCGCAGCATGTACATGGACGCCGAGGAGCGCAAAAAGGAGCTGATGGCCCAGAACGAGATGAACGGCCTGATGTTCAAGATGGAGGACGACCCCCGCGTGACCAAGGTGGGCAAGTTCATCCGCAAGACGAGCATTGACGAGCTGCCGCAGTTTTTTGATGTGCTGCGCGGCGATATGAGCCTTGTGGGCACCCGCCCGCCGACAGTGGACGAGTACAAACAGTACGAGAGCCACCACAAGCGCCGCCTGTCGATGAAGCCGGGCATCACCGGCCTGTGGCAGGTCAGCGGCCGCAGCAACATCGAGGACTTTGAGGAGGTCGTCAAGCTGGATGTGACCTACATCGACAACTGGTCGCTCTGGAATGACATCAAGATTTTGTTCAAGACCGTGTATGTAGTATTCGCCGGACGCGGGGCGAAATAAATAAAGCAGGGAGCCGCCCGACAAGTGGGCGGCTCCCATTTTTGTATATCTACCGGGAAACGAGCAAAGCCCCTCCGGTCATCGCTTCGCTCGACCACCTCCCCACTTTGTGGGGAGGCTTTTGCGGCCAAAGGCCGCCGAAAAGGCTCCTCGCTTTGCGGGGAGCTGGCCGAGCCTGCGAGGCCTGAGGGGCTTTGCAGCGCGGCCTTGATTTCGCACCTTCCACACCAAAACGGGGTCTGCTTTGCGGCAGGCCCCGTTTTGGTTGGTATAGGAAAATAGAGAATGGCTTTTGGCTGCCCGCGTCAGACGATCTTGCGGGCTTTGTGGACGCCGGTCTTTAAGAACTCGACCCACTCGGCAATGTTCACGGCGTGGTCGCCGAGGCGCTCCAGATACTTGTCGATCATAAACAGGTCGAGCGCCGTCTCGGCATCATCGGGGTGCGCCGCAATGTAGGCAGCGATCTCCTTGCTGATGCGGCCGAACATGGCATCGCACTCATCATCGCGGGCAATGACCTGCGCGGCGGTGGACAGATCGACCTGCACATAGGCCGCGATGGCGTCCTTGACCATATGCAGCGCAATATCGCCCATAGCGTAAAGGTCGTCCAGCACACCGACGGTGCGCGCGCCCTCCGGGTGGAGGTGCAGCGTGATCTCGGCAATATCGCTGGCCTGATCGGCAATGCGCTCAATGTCGGTGACCATCTTGAGCGCCGTGGACACCTTGCGCAGGTCGCCCGCGACCGGCTGCTGGCGCAGGAACAGCGTCAGGCAACGGTGCTCGATCTCATGCTCGGCCGAGTCGATCTCGCTGTCCCGCGCAATGACGCTGCGCGCCAGCTCCACATCGCCGGTGCGCAGGGCGGTCATGGCGCTCTCGATCGCGCCGCCCGCCGCATGGCCCATCCGGGCCAGCATCGTGTCCAGCTGCAGCAGCTCGGCATCGTACAGCTTCCGTACACTTGTACCCATGTTGCAATCCTCCTTAACCGAAGCGGCCCGAGATATAATCCTCGGTGCGCTTATCCACAGGCGTTGCAAAGACGCGCTCGGTGGGGCCCATCTCGACCAGTTCGCCCAGCAGGAAGAACGCCGTCTTATCGCTGATACGCGCGGCCTGCTGCATGTTGTGGGTGACCATGACGATCGTGTAGTTTTCCTTCAGCTCGGTCGCCAGCTCCTCGACCTTGGAGGTCGAGATGGGGTCCAGCGCGCTGGTCGGCTCGTCCATGAGCAGGACCTCCGGCTCAACAGCCAGCGCGCGAGCAATGCAAAGGCGCTGCTGCTGGCCGCCCGACATGCCGAGGGCGCTCTTGTTCAGACGGTCCTTGACCTCGTCCCAGATGGCCGCGCCGCGCAGGGATTTTTCGACGATCTCGTCCAGCTGGGCCTTGTTGTGGATGCCGTGGGTGCGCGGGCCGTAGGCTATGTTGTCGTAGATCGACATCGGGAAGGGGTTCGGCTTCTGGAACACCATGCCGACCCGCTTGCGCAGGACATTGACATCCATCTTGTCCTTGTAGATGTCCACGCCGTCCAGCTTGATGTCGCCCGAGATGCGGCAACCCTCCACAAGGTCGTTCATCCGGTTCAGGCTCTTCAAAAAGGTTGATTTGCCGCAGCCGGACGGGCCGATAAAGGCAGTGATCTCCTTTTCCGGGATGTCGATGTTGATATTCTTCAGTGCATGGAAGCTGCCATAGTACAGATCCATGCCGCGGACTTCAAATTTGTTCATGAAATGACCTCTTATCTTATTTCTTCTCTGTTCCCTGTATCGGCAGGGGCCGGGGAAGGGGCTGCCGGACGGAAGGTTCCCGGAGCGGTCAAGACCGCTCCCTACATGGCACCCGTGAACGACGAATCGTAGGGAGGGGTCTTGACCCCTCCGCGGGGTTTGCGCTGCCGCATACTCCCACGGGCGGATATGGAATCCGCCCCTACGGTATAGGGGTCGATGCTCGTCATCAACCCGGAAAGCTGTTCCCTATATCGGTAGGGGCCGGGCATTCCCCTTTACCGTTTTGCCAGTTTCCCGGCTACCAGCCCGGACAGGCAGTTGATGACCAGCACCAGCACCAGCAGCACAACGGCGGTGCCGTAGGTCTGGCCGATGTAAAGCCCCTCGTTGGAGAGCAGGTACATGTGTACGGCCAGCGTGCGGGTCGAGCTGAATACGCTGGCGGGGATCTTTGCGAGCGAGCTGGCGGTGTAGATCAGTGCGGCGGTCTCGCCCACGATGCGGCCCGTGGCAAGGATGACGCCGGACAAAATACCCGGCATGGCGCTGGGCAGCACGATGGTGAACACCGTGCGCAGCTTGCCCGCGCCGAGGCCGAAGCTGCCCTCGCGGTAGGAGTCGGGCACGGCGATGAGCGCCTCCTCGGTCGTGCGCATGATGACCGGCAATACCATAATCGCCAGCGTGAACGCGCCCGCGATCATGCTGTAGCCCCAGTGCAGCTGGGTGACGAAGAACAGCATGCCGAACAGGCCGTAGACGATGGAGGGAATCCCCTGCAGGGTCTCGGTGGTGACGCGCACGACCTTGACGAGCTTGCTGCCGCGGCGGGCGTACTCGACCAGCCAGATGGCGGCAAAGATGCCGAGCGGCGTGGCAATGAGCAGCGCAAAGGCGGTCATCAGCACGGTATTGATGAGGGCGGGCGTCAGCGAGACATTCTCGGAGTTATACTCCCATGCGAAAAGCTCGGGCCTGAGGTTGGGGATGCCCATGACGAGGATGTAGCCGATCAGGAACACCAGCACGGCGGCTGTCAGGAAGGCGGCGATCCGCACCAGCCACCGCAGCGCGGCAGCCTGTGCGCGGGCGGCGCGGCGGTTCTGCCCGCCGCCGGGCATAAGCGTATGCGGCTTGGCGCAGCTCATAGCGGCCGCCGTCTTTGTTGCGGTGATCTCAGGCATGGTCGCTGCCCCCTTTCACAAGGCTGAAGCAGAGGTTGATGAGCAGGATAAAGACGAACAGCACAACGCCGGTGGCAATCAGCGCCTCGCGGTGGAGGTCGGCGGCGTAGCCCATCTCGATGACGATGTTGGAGGTCATCGTGCGCAGGCCTTGGAACAGGCCCTTGGGCATCCATGTCTGGTTGCCTGCGACCATAACGACCGCCATCGTCTCACCGATGGCGCGGCCGATGCCGAGGATGACCGCCGACAGCACGCCGGACTTGGCGGCGGGCAGCACCGCGCAGAAAACGCTGCGCTCATGGGTGGCGCCCAAGGCAAGGCTGCCCTCATAGTAGCTGTTGGGAACGGCGTCAAGGCTCGTCTTGCTGACCGTGATGATGGTGGGCAGGATCATGATGCCCAGCAGCACGGCGGCGGTAAAAAGGCTCATGCCCTTGCCGCTTTTGACATGCAGCACCGTCTTGAAGAAGGGGGTCTTGACCATGGCCTGCACGGCCGGCACCAGCACGATCATGCCGAAGAAGCCGTAGACGACCGACGGGATACCCGCCAGCAGCTGCACCGCCGGGAGCATGACCCGGTTGATGGCCGGGCTGGCAAAGCGGGACATATAAATGGCGGTCAGCAGGCCGATGGGCACGCCAACGAGGATAGCGCCCGCCGTGACATAGATGCTGCCCAGAATCATCGGCAGGATGCCGAAGATGTCGTTGCCGGGCTTCCATGTCGTGCCGAGCAGGAACTGCATCGGCCCGATCTTGAACAGGGTAGGCACGCCGTTTGCAAACAGGAAGATGCAGATCAGCGCGACCGCCAGAATGGATACACAGGCGCACAGCGTGAACACAACCTGCATGACGCCTTCTTTCAGCTTGGAGGTCATTTTTTCCTATACTCCTTCTGCTCGTAGGTTGGTTATGATACCCAAAAAGCCTTCCCCCTGAGGGGGGAAGGTGGCGCCGCAGCGCCGGATGAGGGGCGGCCTTGCCTTACCATCCCGTGAACGGGTCATCTTGGGAAACCCGCCCCTCATCAGTCCGCTTCGCGGACAGCTTCCCCCTAGGGGGAAGCCTTTTTCATTTTTACTGCACATCAGCCCATGTGGTCAGCTCGCCGGTGTAGATGCCCTTGATCTGGTCAACGGTCAGATCCTCGGTGGTGTTGGCGGGGTTGACAACCACGGCGATGCCGTCCAGTGCCAGAACGGTAGCCTTGGCGCCGCCCTCGACCTCGGAGTCCTTCAGCTCACGGCTGGCCATGCCGATGGTGTAGGTGCCGTCCAGTGCGCCGGAAACACCGGTGGTGGAGTCGGTGGTGAGCAGCTCAAGTTCGGCGTTGGGGTTGACGGTCTTGTAGGCCTCGATCAGCTTCTCCATCAGCGGAGAGACGGAGGAAGAACCGCCGACGGTGATCTTGCCGGCGGGCTGGGCGGAGGTGAAGTCCGCGCCGTCCTCGCCGATGTAGCCCTTATCGGTGGCGAGTGCCTGGCCGTCCTTGCTCAAGACATAGGCGATGAAGTCCACGGCCACGGGGTCGGCGGCATCGCCGTTGGTGACGATGTTGAAGGGACGGGCCAGCACATAGCTGCCGTCCTTGACGGTCTCGGCGGAGGCGGCCACACCGCCGACCGTGACGGCCTTGACGGTGTCATTCAGAGAGCCGAGGCTGATGTAGCCGATGGCGGTCTCATCGTTGGCAACAGCGGTCATGACGCCGTTGGTGCTGGACTGGATGGCGGCGGCCTCGGTGGTGTTGTCGACCTTCTTGCCGTCAGCGTTCTTCTCCTCAACGCCGGTCAGCTCAATGAACGCGCCGCGGGTGCCGGAGCCGTCCTCACGGGAGATGACCGTGATGTCCTGATCGGTGTCAAAATCACCGGCAGGGGCAGCCGAGGAAGCGGCGGAATCAGCGGAACCGCAGGCGGCAAGGCTCAGGGCCAGGGCAGCGGCGGCAACGGCAGCAATAGCAGATTTGCGTTTCATGTGTGTGTACTCTCCCTTTTTACCAAATTTATGTGGTATAGTTTGTGCATTTCGCAGTGCTTCACCTGAAGCAAGGCCATTGTACCGCATTTCCGGGCGGGTATCGACCATGGTGCGGTACAATCGCGGTAAAGCTTTTGCAAAGACATCCCCGGTTTTGTGTGGGAACGGTAAAGTTTGTAAAGAATATGCAAAGCAGAGGGGGCAGGATAGGTCGGTAAGTTTCGGCGGGGTGAGGGCACCCCGCCCTACGCATGGATTTTCAAGTGGGGTCGTAGGGCGGCCAGCCCTCTGGCCGCCGTGGCCGTTTGCGGCGGCGGGAAGTGCCCGGGAGGGATATGTCAGCAGGGAATAAGGCATTCAGCTGCAAGGCGGATGGAAAATGGCGCAAAACCGGGCGGTGGTGCTTGCATAATTTCGCTGCAGGCCTTATAATATAATATAACTGTTGTTATAAGGAGGGGTGTGCCACGGCGCAGACCAAACCACAAAAACAGGTGCTGGGGATACTGGGCGGGCTTGGGCCTGCTGCCAGCTGCTATCTCTACCAGATGCTGATCGACCACACCCCAGCTGCGCGGGATCAGGACCATATCGACATTGTGATCTCGTCCCGGGCGTCCACGCCCGACCGCACGGCCTTCATCATGGGCAAAAGCAGGGAAGATCCCTTTGCTGTGATGGAGCAGGACGGCTTCAGCCTGGTGCATTACGGCGCCACGGTGCTGGCAATCCCCTGCAACACGGCGCATTACTTCTATGACCGTCTGGCCGAGGCACTGCCGGTGCCGGTGCTGAACATGCCCCGCCTGACGGTGGCCGATGCCAAGGCGGCGGGCTGCACAAAGCTGGGCATCCTTGCCACGGATGGCACGCTGGCGGCTGAAACCTACCAGATCGCCTGCCGGGAACAGCAGATCGACTGGGCTGTGCCGTCACCGGAGCATCAGCAGGAGGTCATGTCAGTCATTTATGACGACATCAAGCAGGGCAAGCGCGCCGATATGACGAAGTTCGGCGCGGCGGTGCATGACTTGAAAAAGCAGGGCTGCGATATGGCCGTGCTGGGCTGCACAGAGCTGAGCCTTGTCAAGCGGGACGAGCATTTGGGGGCGTTCTTCATCGACAGCACCGAGGTGCTGTGCCGGCATGCGTTACAGGCGTGCGGGGTGGAGCCGGTGGGGTTCTAAAGGCACGAGGCGGCGGCCGGAGGACTGGCCGCCCTACGGTGCGGCGAGATTGCCTAGGAGGTGCGTGACCGCGGCGAACGAGCAAAAGCCCTTCCGGCCTCGCAGGCTCGGCCACCTCCCCTGTAAGGGGAGGCTTTGCGGGCTTCGCCCGTATACCCGGAATATAAAGTTCAGCATAAGCGCAAAAAACACACCAAAACGGTTTGTGTATATAAGGAGAGAAATCACAGATGGATCAGAAAAAATTCTACATCACCACGCCGATTTATTACCCCAGCGATAAGCTGCATATCGGCCATACCTACTGCACTGTGGCGACCGATGCCATGGCCCGCTACAAGCGCCTGCAGGGCTACAATGTCAAGTTCCTGACCGGCACCGATGAGCACGGCCAGAAGATCGAGCTGAAGGCCAAGGAGGCCGGCGTCACGCCGCAGCAGTTTGTTGATAACATCGTGGAAGGCCCCAAGGGCGTCAAGGATCTGTGGAAGCTGATGAACATCAGCTATGACCGCTTCATCCGCACGACCGATGACTACCATGTTGCCGCCATCCAGAAGATCTTCAAGAAGATGTACGAGAAGGGCGACATCTACAAGGGCAAGTATGTCGGCAAATACTGCACCCCCTGCGAGAGCTTCTGGACCGAGAGCCAGCTCGTCAACGGCTGCTGCCCTGACTGCGGCCGCCCCGTTGTCGATGCCGAGGAGGAGGCTTACTTCTTCCGTCTGTCCAAGTATGCCGAACGTGTGCGCGACCTGCTCGTTAACACCGACTTCCTGCTGCCGCGCTCCCGCGTCAACGAGATGGTCCACAATTTTATTGACCCGGGTCTGGAGGATCTCTGCGTTTCCCGCACCAGCTTCAAGTGGGGCATCCCGGTCGACTTTGACCCCAAGCATGTTGTCTATGTCTGGATCGACGCGCTGTTCAACTACACCACGGCGCTGGGCTTCATGAATGAGAAGTACCCCGACAGCGATTATGAGACCTTCTGGCCGGCCGATGTCCATTTTATCGGCAAGGAGATCGTCCGCTTCCATTCCATCATCTGGCCTGCCATGCTGATGAGCATGGATATGCCCCTGCCCAAGCATGTTTACGGCCATGGCTGGCTGCTGCTGGACGGCGGTAAGATGTCCAAGTCCAAGGGCAATGTTGTGGACCCCTACCTGCTGGCCGAGCGCTACAGCGCCGATGCCCTGCGCTACTTCCTGCTGCGCGACTTCCCGTTCGGCTCGGACGGCAACTTCTCCAATGAGCTGCTGATCAACCGCATCAATATGGATCTGGCCAACGACCTCGGCAACCTGCTGAGCCGTACCACCGCCATGGCGGACAAGTATTTTGGCGGCGAGCTGCCCGCCGAGCAGGCCGAGGGTCCCGAGGACGCCGCCCTGCTGGATAAGGCCAAGGCGCTGCGCGCCCGCTATGAGGCCGACATGGAGGCCTACGCCTTCCAGAATGCGCTGGCCGATGTGTTTGAGGTCATCGACAACGCCAACAAGTATATCGATGCCACGGCACCGTGGGTGCTGGCCAAGAGCGAGGAATCCAAGCCCCGTCTGGCCCGCGTGCTGTACAATCTGGCTGAGACGCTGCGCATCTGCACCGTGCTGCTGCAGCCGTTCATGCCCACCACCTGTGAGAAGATTTTTGCGCAGCTGAATGTTGCCGCTGAGGGAAAGACATGGGACAGCGCCGCCGTGTACGGCACCCTGCCTGCCAACGCAACGCTGCACAAGGGTGAGAACATCTTCCCCCGTATTGACGCCGCGAAGGAGCTGGCTGAGCTGGAGGCCCTTGAGGCTGCCCAGAAGGCCGCTGCACAGGCTGCGAATGCGCCTGCCGAGGAGGAAAAGCCCGCTGAGAATACTGCTGCGTCCGCAGAGCTGATTGGCGAGCATGAGGCCGAGATCAGCTTCGACGACTTCTGCAAGGTTGAGCTGCGCGTGGCTGAGGTCCGCGCCTGCGAGCGGATGAAGGAGAGCAAGAAGCTGCTGCACCTGACCGTCTTTGACGGCGAGCGCGAGCGCTGCATCCTGTCCGGCATTGCGAAGTGGTTTGCGCCCGAGGATCTGATCGGCAAGAAGATCGGCATTGTCGCCAACCTGGCCCCCCGCCCGATGATGAAGGGCAAGTATGTCAGCGAGGGCATGATTTTTGCCGCGGACACCGATGTGGACGGCGGCTGCACCATCGCGTTCTTCCCCGACAACACCCCCGCGGGTGCGCGCATCCACTAAGGCGGGAGGAAACAGCGTTATCATGCAGAAATCCCGCCTTGACCAGTTTTTCTCCATCCCCGCTGCCGCGGTCCTGATGGCCGTTGTCTGCAATGTGCTGTGGGGGTCGGCGTTCCCCTTCATCAAGCTGGGCTACCGGCTGTTTGCGATTGATTCCGCCGATACCGCGTCGATTTTGTGCTTTGCGGGTGTCCGCTTTATGATGGGCGCGGCGCTGGTCTGGCTGGCCGGTCTGGCGCTGAACCGCCGCCCGCTGCCGATGCCGCACGGCAAAACGCTGGTTTCGGCCTGCGGGCTGGGCCTGTGGCAGACCGCTGCACAGTATTTCTTCTACTACTCCGCCGTGGCGCTGCTGACCGGCGCGATGGGCGGCATTTTGAACAGCACCCAGAGCTTTATGGGCGTGATTCTGGCGCACTTTTTGTACGGACGGGCCGACCGGATGACCCCGCGCAAGGCGCTGGGCTGTGCGCTTGGCTTTGGCGGTGTTCTGATTGCCACGCTGGGCAACCACGGCAGCGGCAGCGCAAAGGGGATGGCGTTCATGCTGATCGCCTCTGCAATCTTTGCATCGGCCGGGCCGTGGAACAAGGCCGTGACCCAGCATGCAGACAGCTTTTCGGTCTGCGTGCTGAACCTCGGTGTTGGTGGTCTGGCGCTGGCTGTGATGGGCTTTGCCATGGGCGGCGGCCTCCACCCCGAGAGCGCCGCCGGTGTCCCGGTGCTGCTGTTTTTGGCGTTTATCTCCGGCGCGGGGTATGTGATCTGGGCGCTGCTGATGAAAAACAACCCGGTCTCCCGCATTGCGGTGTTCGGCCTGATTATTCCGGTCATGAATGTGCTGCTGTCGGCGCTGCTGAACGGCGAGCCGCTGTTTGAGTGGAACTACCTCGCCGCGCTGCTGCTGGTCTGCATCGGCATTTATCTGGTCAACCGCGCCCCGCAGGAGGCCAAGGCATGACGAACATTTTTGACACTCACGCGCACTATTCCTCGCGTCAGTTTGACGGTGACCGCGCCGCGCTGCTGAAGGCCCTGCCCGAGGGCGGCGTGGTGGGGGTGCTGGAATGTGCCACCCACTCCGGCGATGCCGCCCGTGTGCTGGAGCTGACCCACGCCGCGCCCTACATCCACGCGGCGATCGGTATCCACCCGGAAAGCCTGATCGAGGAGGACGCCGCGACTGTGGCAGTCTATCACGGGGACTGGCGCGCCGAGTTGGCCGCCATGCGCCCCATGTTTGAGGACAAGGCGGTAGTGGCCGTGGGCGAGATCGGGCTTGACCATCACTGGCCGGTCCCGCGGGAGGAGCAGTACGCCCTGTTTGAGGCACAGCTGCAGCTGGCCAAAGAGCTGGACCTGCCCGTGTCGGTCCACGACCGCGAGGCCCACGCCGAAATGTATGAACTGCTGCGCAAATATAAGCCGCGCGGCGCACTGCACTGCTACAGCGGCAGCGCCGAGGACGCGGTTTGGCTGGTGGAGCAGGGGCTGTATCTGGGCTTTGGCGGGGCAGTGACCTACCGGGGTGCCAAGCGCGCCGCCAAGGTGCTGGCCGCCATCCCGCACGACCGCGCCCTGCTGGAAACCGACTGCCCTTATATGGCGCCCGAGCCGGTGCGCGGACATCGCAATGACAGCCGCAACATCGCCCATGTGGCCGCCTACATCGGCACGATCTGGGATATGGACGCCCAGACCGTGCTGGATGTGACCGCAGAAAACGCGCGCACCTGTTTTGGTGTGTGAACCGTTAGCGTATCTGTAGGGGCGGGCATTGCCCGCCTGTGTGCGACCGGTGGCCGCCCCTACAAATATAGAAACAAAATTTTCAGGAGTGACTTACTATGAAAGCACGCATCCCTAAGCATCGTGAATTTATCATTGATTTCCCGCAGGATATGGATCAGGCCAAGGCTGACGAGGGCTGGACCAAGCTGAACGAGATCGTGGAGGAGTACAAAAAGGCCCACAACGGCCAGAGCGTTTACTCTGCGACCTTTATTGAGGACTGCGAGCCTGCCGTGAAGAAGCTGCAGGAGGAGTACGGCTTCAACTACACCATTCAGGAAACCAAGTGAGCAAAACCGGCGGACAACTGCGTCCGCCGGTTTTCTGTTCGTACATTTTGCCAGAGGGGGAAACAGGGATGGCAAAGACCGTTATACGCCCGGCGGCGGAGGAGGACATCCCCGCCATTATTGCGCTGTACCGCCAGCTTGACAGCGCCATGGTCGCGCTGCAGCCGGAGTTTTTTTGCGAGGCCCCGCGTGAGGTGGACGAGATCCGCAAGGCAGTCAGGGCCGATGACGCAGATTTTTTGCTGGCGGAGCAGGACGGCACCGCCGTGGGCTTTGCGCTGGTCTACTATGCGGGCTGGACGCCGGCGTTCAGCTGTGTGCTGCCCCACCGGTATGCCTGTCTGGGGGATTTGATCGTGGACGCAGGTGTGCGCGGGCAGGGCATTGGCAGCCAGCTGCTGGCTGCGGCCAAGCGCTGGGCCCGCAACCGGCGGCTGGAATATCTGGAGCTACAGGTGTTGGCCCAGAACGAGGGCGCGCAGCACCTGTATGAGTCGCAGGATTTTGTCGAGGCAACAAAGGTTATGCGGTGTATGCTGTGAAAACCGCTCTGTAGGGGGCGGCGGGCATAACCCGTTAGGCTTATCACCCCTGCAAACGGCCACGGCGGCCAGAGGACTGGCCGCCCTACAGCCCCACTTACAAATCAATCCGTAGGGGAGGGATTCATCCCTCCCGGGCTGTGCGCCCATATGGCTGCACAACACAAAAAGCCGGGGCGAACATTTCGTTCGCCCCGGCGGTCTTACTTCTTCGGAGTCATAGCCTCATAACCCTTTTCGTTATTTTTCGGACTGCTTCCGCATCGTCATGGGAATCATTCCTATCGTTTGCGAATTTTGATTGCCCTTTCAGGATCTTACTAACAGTTCATTGGACTTACCCTCGGGTTCGTTATTTGCTGAAAAGCATTTGTGGAACGGAGTAAAGCTTGCTGTTAAGGTTATTAAGATCGTTCCTGGGGTAATGGGTCTGATGCCGAGGACCAAAGCCTCTTAACTCTTGTACATCGGAGTATCTCCTTGTTGATCAGGTGAAGTTCAGGTAAATCCTGTTCGGCGGAGTGGTGACGGTCATCTCTACCAGCCTTCTTTCATCCTAATCTATATCTCATGCGGGGGTCTGTTATGGCGGCCCCTGAGTCTGCTAAACATTGGTCAAGTAACCGGACATCGCGTTTTTATAAATCTTTTACAGGTGATGACCTGCGGCTTCGGATGCGGTTCTTTTTTGTTAGCAGGCCCAGGCCCGCCGGTGATGAATGGGATCTTTGAAGTTTGCCATTGGACTCGAGCCTCCTTCCTTACGAAATACTGCCGGCGGCCTTTACGGTTTCTTTCCGGTTTCTTCTTCTGCCCTCGTGCTGCTGGATCGGAGTCCTTAAAGTTGAGCTTTAAGATGTCGATCTGTTCACGATCGGTCTTTGATGAAGAAACTTCTGAAAAGTGGCATCTCTTGGAACTTCCAGTTCCTTATCTCCGGCTGTTTTCTTTCTGTGACTATACTATACCATACCCCCGGCGCTTCGTCTATTCGCAGATCCTACAATCTTGCCGTGCAATATTTGTGCATATTCAGGATTGAATAACACATGCTGCTTGTGGTATAATAAATATGTTGGGCGCGTGTACGCCAACATAAAACCGCTGCTTCTTGGAAAAAAGAAGCAGCGGTTTTTCGCTATATTGGCTTCCCCCGAGGGGGAAGCTGTCAGTGGCCCCGACCACTGACTGATGAGGGGCAAGTCTGCCATAGTCACCCGTTTGCGGGCAGCTACAACAAACTCGCCCCTCATCCGGCCCTGCGGGGCCACCTTCAATCTACGCGCTAAGAGCCGCCTTCGGCGGTTGCGCTCCGACACGCGCCTGCGGGCGCAGCCCCTCGGGGGAAGGCATGGGGTGTTACATCGTTTCCGGTGCGGTGACCTTGAACATCGTCAGGATGTTGTGGATCACGCCGCGCACGGCCAGGCACAGCGCAATGCGGCCCTGCTGCACGGTGCCCTCCGCATCAAGGATGCGGCAGGCGTTGTAGAAGCGGTGGTAGGCGGACGCCACATCAATGCAGTAGCGGGTGATGCGGGCCGGGTCATACTTCTCGGCGGCGGCGGCGATCTCAGCGGGGAAGGCGGCCAGCAGACGGATCAGTGCCTGCTCGGCGGGGTCGGTCAGCACAGCGGCGTCCACGGCCTCGGCGCCTTCAAACTTCACGCCCTCGCTCTCCAGCTTTTTCAGCACCGAGCAGATGCGCGCATGGGCGTACTGGACATAGTAGACCGGGTTCTCGCTGTCGTTGCGCACGGCCAGATCAAGGTCAAAGTCCAGCGTGGAGGAGCTTTCGCGCTGGTTGAAGAAGAACCGCGCGGAATCAATGGGCACCTCGTCCAGCAGGTCAGTCAGAGTGATGGCCTTGCCGGTGCGCTTGCTCATACGGACCGGCTTGCCGTCACGCATCAGGTTGACCATCTGCATCAGCACGATGTCAAGGCGGCTGCCGTCCAGACCGATGGCGTCCATCGCGCCCTTCATGCGGGCCACATGGCCGTGGTGGTCGGCACCCCAGACATCAATGGCCTTGTCAAAGCCGCGCACGGCCAGCTTGTTGTAGTGGTAGGCGATATCGGCCGCAAAATAGGTGGGGATACCATTGGCGCGCACCAGCACCTCGTCCTTGGCCTCCTCCTCGCTGCCGTCCTCGGTCTTGCGCTTGTTCACAACGCCGTACTTGGCGGCGTACTGGGCGCTGCGGTACATGATGGCGCCGTCCTCGGCCCGGTAGCAGGCGCCGGTCTCCAGCAGCTTGTCCACCACGGCCTTGACCGCGCCGGAGTTGTGCAGGTCGCTCTCATGGAACCAGACATCGTACGCGATGCGGTACTTGCCGAGGTCGCGCTGCAGACCGGCGATGTTCTTGGGCAGGGCATCGGCCACGATGGCCTTCTTCAGCTCGTCAAAGTCCTTTTCCACATAGGAATCGCCGTGGAGCTCGGCAAACTCCTTCGCGCGGGCGATGATGTCCGCGCCCTGATAGCACTCCTCGGGCAGGGGGCAGGCGTCCTCGCCCTTGTAGAGCTGCAGGTAGCGGATGGCAAGGCTCTTGCCGAACTTCTGGATCTGGTTGCCTGCATCGTTGATGTAGAACTCGCGGGTCACATCGTAGCCCGCCCAGTCCAGACAGGCGGCCAGACCGTCACCCAAAGCGCCGCCGCGGGCGTTGCCCATGTGCATCGGGCCGGTGGGGTTGGCGGAGACGAACTCGACATTGTAGCGCTTGCCTGCGCCGACATCGGTGCGGCCGTACTCGGGGTTGGCCACGGCGGCGCGCACAACGCTGGTGAACCAGTCCTGCGCAAGGAACAGGTTGATGAAGCCGGGGCCGGCGATCTCAAACCGGTCGAACAGGCTGCCGTCCAGTGCGAGTTTGGCGGTGATGGCCTCGGCGATCTGGCGCGGTGCCTTGTGGAAGGCGCGGGCACCGGCCATGGCCGCATTGGAGGCAATGTCACCGTTTTTGACATCGGCCGGGATCTCGACGATGAAGTCGGGCAGCGCAGCTTCGGGCAGGGTACCGTCAGCGATGGCAGCCTTGACGGCATCGGTCAGCAGGGTGCGGGCCTGCGCCAGCGCCGCCGCGCGGGGGTTGTAGTTTTTATATTCCATGATGAACCTCCTGTGGGGGATTTTTCTATGATAACGCTGTAGGGGCCGGGCATGCCCGGCCCGCGG
>ENA-OWPB01000494-OWPB01000494.1-human-gut-metagenome-genome-assembly--contig:-NODE-494-length-49725-cov-17.470123_pt1 | contig 49725 bp, 37 predicted proteins | sample MGYA00248260_ERZ651838 | MGnify/ENA primary metagenome ERZ651838 (study PRJEB26924, sample SAMEA4378304) | human gut metagenome | biome: human gut; feature: human-associated habitat; material: faeces... | reverse complement strand
CTGCGGCTCATCCGGTCCGACCGGGCCGCGCGGCAAGGAGATATATTGCCAGACCCGAGGGGCGCCGGGGGCGGGAATCGCGCACTCCATATTTTGTTCACAAATGAATAGGCCCCTCAGTCACGTCACTGAGGTTATAACTGAAGCATCAGCTTCTGATATTGGCGATGACCAGCTGGTTTATAGGTGTTAAAGCATCGGTCATCTCTGGAGCGCCACTTTACTCCAAAAGCATCAGCTATTTGTTTCCCGTCGGTAAAAGGCAGGTTTTGTTCGCCAAGCGTTCTTATATATAGAGAAGTTCAGGTTCGAACCCGTGCACCGGCAACAAAAAAGCGACCAGCCGGAACCGATCGCTTTCTATTCTATGCTGGATCATCCAGAGGGCGCTTCCGAACTCATTTTCTCGCTGCCATTCATGCTTTCGAAGCATCGTTCGACCTCCGCAGCCTCATGTTTTGAGGATCTGCCGTGTTTATCACTGTTATTAATGAGTGTGTGGAAGTGATCCTCATACAGATACGTGCGATCCGCCAGAGAACTGAGAAGCATCTTTCTGCAGCCCTCGTTGTCTATCCTCGCATCTCTCAGGTCTTCCTGAAATTCACAAGCAGTCTTAGGGTCAATTTGTTTCTGCTTTCAGAGACTTGTTTGAGAGTTTTTAAAGACAGTTCAAAACAATAAGTGAAACACCATAAAGCAGAGCAAGATGTGCCGGATAGAAAATGTAGAAGAAATATTTCAGGTTCAGCCCTCGCTTGCCATTATAAAGATTGATCAGCAGCAACGAAACGACCGCAGCAGCAACATCAGGATTAAATACATTTGCTGTAGCAAACTCAAATCCGCCGCCAACTATATGGCATGACGAAAGGAGCACTGCGCACGCTGCAGCAAAGAACATCTTGACCTTGCTGTCGTGGAATAAATAGAATGCAGCCACAAGCAGAATGCCATACACACCGCCATCTAGTTTAGTGTATTCAGCTGCCAGTGCTGTCAAAACAATCAGAGCAGTTTCTGCGATGTACCTTTTCCATTTTGAAAGACTTTGTATCTTTTCCAGAATAATCAAAAAGACCAAGCAAAGCAGGAGCTCACACATAACATTTTGTTGCCGAAGGTCAAATAGTTGCCCGGTTTGAACGAAATCGTATATGGGTTCCGCAATGATTGCGAAGACAAGCATATTTCGCAGGTACCTCTTTATGTCATGAGTATGCAAAAATCCCTCAACTATCAAAAAGCAAAATAAGGGAAATGCAATTCTGCCAAGAACATGAAGCACATCCGAAGCCTCGCTTAGAATCGCCCACTGTTCGTCTGATATCTGATTGTACGATGCGTGAGTCATGATTCCATTGGTCAGGACGATCCTGCTTACATGATCGAGAACCATCGAAATGGCTGCTATTATCTTTAATGTGCTGCCGCTAATTCCGCATCTATCTGTTTTCATTTCGTTTTCCTTTCTTTGGGTGGGCCGTCAGGGGTTCAGCCTGCTCCGCAGGCGGCCGCTGCGGCGCTTTCGCGCCTTGCGCGCTGCGCTGGCAAACGCTCACGCGTTTACTCAGCTCCGCGCCCCGACGGGTTCGAACCCATGAAAAGGCGACAAAAAAGACGGCCAAACGAAGTTGACCGTCTCAACAATCTTTGGGTGGGCCGTCAGGGGTTCGAACCCTGGACCTTGGGATTAAAAGTCCCCTGCTCTGCCAGCTGAGCTAACGGCCCGCGGGTGGCATTGTACCACGGTCTGGGACTATTCCCAACTCCATTGGCCGTTCTGGAAAATCACAACTTCACGTCCATCAGGCGTAATGCCCGTAATATCGATATCGTCCGTGCCGATCATAAAATCGACGTGCGTGCTCGAGACGTTAACGCCATGCTCCAGGAGCTCCTCCTTGGACATGTCATACCCACCCTCGATGCATTCGGGGAAACCGACACCCAGCGCGAGATGGCAGCTGGCGTTCTCATCATAGAGCGTGTCATAGAACAGAACGCCACTTTCACGGATCGGCGTGTTCTTGGAGATAAGCGCGACCTCACCCAGATGAGCGGCACCTTCATCGGTGTCAATGATGCTCGCAAGCGTCGCCTTGCCCACGCGGGCATCGTAGTCCGCTACGCGGCCGGCCTCGAACTTAATCCAAAAATCGTCGACCTTGTTACCGTGGTGAATGAGCGGCATGGCCGAGTACACGATACCGTCGGCGCGCATACGATCAGGCGAGGTGAAGACTTCCTCGGTGGGAATGTTGGGGAAGAAGGGGTGTCCATCGGGCGTCTTGCCCTTGCCGCCGGCCCACTCGTGACCCTTCGTCATGCCAATCGTCAGATCGGTTCCATTTTCCGCGGTGTAATGCAGGCGGTCAAAACGATTGTCGTTCAGGAAACGCAGGTTCTTTTCGAACGCCGCGTCATGAAGCTCCCAGTCGCTCTCCGGGTCCTGGCCATCGGCACGAGCGGTGTGCAGAATCGCATTCCATAGCTTATAGATTGCAACCTCATCGGCGTCTCCCGGGAACACCTCGTGCGCCCAAGCCACGACCGGAGCGCCGGCGATGCACCACGGATTGATGTTGTAATCCAGTCCACGGCGGAAAACTTTGCACTGCGTATTCCTCGCCTTGGATGCCGCGGCCGGCTTGGCTGGATCGATGCCCTTGAGGGCTGCAGGATCCGCACCCTCAATAAAGATAAAGCAGGCGCCATCCTGGGCCAGGGAATCCAACTGCAGGCGCTTCCACTCGGGCGTCTGCTCAAAATAGCTTTTATCGACATGCTCGTACGTGAGCCTCGTCACGGCATCATCGGCCCAAATGACCGTCACGTGGCCAGCGCCGGCGGCATAAGCCTCCGCGACCACCACGCGGGCAAAAGGCGCGCACTCGACCGGAGACTGAACGACAACCTCCTGGCCGGGCTTGACGTTTACGCCTTTGCGGACAACCAGGCGCGCATAGTTTTTAATCTTGGGCTCCAGGGCCTTCATGCCCTCCAGAGCTTCTTCGACCGTCAGGGCAGCTCGAATCATGTGCCACTCCATCTATCTATAGGACAATAATAAGGCGCGCCGCAAAAACGACACGCCTTATATCTTAGCGATAAGTGTGAATGCAAACGCTACTTCTTCTTGGAGTCCTTTTTGTCCTCCTCGGCAGCTGCGCGCTCGATAAGAGCGTTGAGCTTGTTCTCGGACATGCCCTCGGCCTGCGCGCGATACATGTTACGCAAGGGACGAATACGAACGAAGTCGTAGATAAAGTCACCCAGGATGATGACATAGGACAAAACGATGCCGACCATCTGAACAGGACTGGACACCGTGCCGCCGGGAGCGAAGTAGAGCGAAGCCCCGATTGCCACGACGAGCACCATGCCGATAGCGAGCACAGCCCACCAAATACGGCGGCGCTTGGTGTAGTCCTCATCCTGCTTGAGAAGGATATTCGACACCGTGTAGATGCGGTCCTCCTTGGCGCGCTGCTTAGCCTTGCGGGCGCGCTTCTCCTCTTTAGAGAGGCCCTCGAGGTTCTCGCCCTTCTCGAGCTCTTTGCGGCGTGCCTTAGACGAAGCCGGCACGACGCGGACAGAGCTCGCTGCCTGACGGGCAGGCTTAGCGGATGCGGCGGACTTGCGCGCAACCCCGGTAACCTCGTGGGATTGCGTGCGCTTGTTCGTGGCGCTACGGGTACTCACTTATGCGTTCTCCTTCATGCTTGTGAACTGGGAGCCCGTGATGATCTGGAAGGCCTCGCGATAGCGCTCGGACGTGCCATCGATGACCTCGGCGGGCAGGTGCGGGGTCTCCCCCGTCATATCCCAGTTGGCCTTGAGCCAATTGCGGACGAATTGTTTGTCGTAGCTGGGCTGGATCTTGCCCTCCTCGTAGCTGGCAGCAGGCCAGAAACGGCTGGAATCGGGCGTGAGGCACTCGTCGATCAGCGTGACCTTGCCATCGATGACACCAAACTCGAACTTGGTGTCGGCAATGATGATGCCACGGGTCGCGGCGTACTCGGCAGCGGCCTTGTAGATCTTGAGGGAAAGGTCGCGAATCTGCGTGGCGATGTCCTCGCCCACGATCTCGCAGCAACGATCGAACGAGATGTTCTCGTCGTGGTCACCGATCTCGGCCTTCGTGGACGGCGTGAACAGCGGCTCAGGAAGCTTGGAAGCCTCGGTCAGGCCCTCAGGCAGCTGGATGCCGCAGACGGTGCCGTTCTCGTCGTAGGTCTTCTTGCCCGAACCGGTCAGATAGCCGCGGACGATGCACTCGATAGGAATCGTCTGGGCCTTCTTAACCAGCATGGCGCGGCCGGCGAGGTAGTCACGATACTCAGCAAACTCCTCAGGGAAATCCGCCGGGTCGATGGAAACGAGGTGGTTGGGAACGATGTCGGCAAACTTATCGAACCAGAATGCCGAGATGCGGTTGAGCACCTCTCCCTTAAACGGAATCTCGTCGGGAAGAATGAAGTCGAACGCAGAAATGCGGTCGGTGGCGACCATCAGCAGGTTTTCACCGGCATCGTAGATATCACGAACCTTGCCACGGGAATCCGGACGACGCTCCATCGTTGTCACGTGAGTCACTCCTTACCAAAATACGACAGTAATGCGGGTTCTTTCCCGCACGTTTTCGCAAACTCGGAGCGGCAGGGATGAAACCCCTCCTTCACCGAATAGCGAAAAGCTAGTGCTCCATTGTAGTAGATGCCGCGTCCGCCGTGTGCTCGCGAGGCAGATGAATCGTAAAAGTCGTACCCTTTCCAAGCTCCGACTCCACGGAAATGTAGCCATGATGGCGCTCGACGATTTGTTTAGTCACGGCGAGGCCCACGCCCAGGCCACCCGCCTCGCGGGCGCGACTGGCGTCGGCACGCCAAAAACGACCAAAGATGCGCGACAGATCGTCCTTGGCAATACCGATGCCGGTATCCGAAACGGCAATACTGACATGCTTGCGGTCACTGAGCACCGACACCACGACCCAACCGCCCTCGGGGGTGTAGCGCATGGCGTTGCTCATGAGATTGATGACGCACTGCGTGATCATGTCGGGATCGGCCTCGACGACATCGTCGTGACCCTGGGTTTCATCTGCAAAGCGCAAGCGCAGATCGCGGTCAACAAACAGGCGCTCCTGAGCGTTGACGATGGAACGCACGAAGGGAACCATGTCCACCGGCTCAAGGTTGAGCGGCGCTGTGCTGTTTTCCATGCGCGATAGATCGAGCATCTGCTGCACCAGACGGGCCAGGCGACGTGTCTCGGATGCAACGGTTTCCAGATGCTCGTCGTCGGTGGGATACACCCCATCCTGCATGGCTTCGACTGTCGCGAGCATGGCCATAAGCGGAGTACGAAGTTCGTGAGCCACGTCTGAGGTCAGGCGCTTCTCGTGTTTCATATCCTTCTCGAGCGAAGTGGCCATCTCATCGAAGGTCTCACCCAGCTGATCAATCTCGTCATCACCGCGCAAACCAGTACGAGCGGACAGATCGCCATCGCGAATTTGCTTGGCCGTGCTCGTAATACGATGAATCGGCTTGGTGAGCATGCGCGACACGAGTGATCCGATAACGACCGAAATGCAAACTGCAACAACCGCAGCAAGGGCCATGGCGTTAAAGGTCTTCTCCCTAAACGCAGAATCTGCCTTGGTGAGCAAGGCATCGGAGCCGATGGCCCACAGCTTTACTTGTCCGACATGCTCGCCGGAAGACGTTATGATTTCGACGTTTGCAACGCTATCGGAGCCGGTGGGAGCCGACGAGACCGGACTATGCGATGCTTTTTTCCCGCTCGAGCTGCTCGACGGCGATTCGTTCTCGCGCACATCGGCGGTCGCGCTTGCCGAAGGCCATGAGTCGTCATAAACGACAACGCCTTTCTTGTTGACGACCTGCATACTCAGGTCGTCGGATACCAAACTCGATGTCGCGACCGTGCGCAGCTCGCCCGCAGTCCAGTTGCCGTTTTCCTCATACGACGTCGCAAGCTTTTCGGCAGCGGAATTTGCGATTTCGACGATATTGGAGCGCGTGTAATCCGAAAAGACCGTGCCCCACACAACAGAGACCACGCCCACCAGCACCAATACCGTCATGAGCGATGTCAGAGCAAAAGCAAGTGCCATGCGCGAGGGATAGCTCATCGTTGGCCGTGAATCGGAGCGAGGCGTGTTCCAACTAGCCTTGGAACCCGCCTCGCTCTCCTGCTTGTGCTTTTGTCCGATTTCAAAGCGCGCAGGTGTCATATGTGATTTCCCTATTTCTCGTCCGACTTATCGGTCTTGGCCGGAGCCTCGAAGCGATAGCCGACACCGTGGACGGTGTAGAGCCACTTGGGCTTCTTGGGATCATCGCCCAGCTTGGCGCGAAGGTTCTTCACGTGGCTATCGATGGTGCGCTCATAGCCCTCAAAGTCGTAGCCGAGCACCTTCTCGACCAGCTCCATGCGGTTGTAGACGCGACCGGGGTGACGGGCAAGCGTGGTGAGCAGCTTAAACTCGGAAGCCGTCAGGTCGACTTCCTTGCCCTCGACCAAAATCTTGTGGCCCGAGATATCGATGACCAGATCGCCGAAGTCGAGTACCTCGACGGCTGGCTCGTCGGCCTGATGGGCACGGCGGAACAGAGCGCGAACGCGCGCGACAAGCTCGCGCGGCGAGAACGGCTTAATCAGATAGTCGTCGGCGCCGAGCTCAAGACCGATAATACGGTCCTCGATCTCGCCCTTGGCAGTCAGCATGATGATGGGGACATCCGAGGTATCGCGAATGGTGCGGCAAACGCGCTCGCCGGGGATCTTGGGGAGCATAAGGTCGAGCACGACCAGGTCAAACTGATGCTTCTCGAACTCCTCGATCGCGGACTGGCCGTCGCCGACACCCACAACCCAGTAGCCTTCGCGCTCGAGATAGGCAGCGACGGCGTCACGGATTGCCTTCTCATCCTCGACCAGCAGAATCTTTTTTGCATCTGAAGCCATAACACGGCCCCCCTGTCTCAATCAGCTAAGAACAAGCCCATTTTAACGCACCTGAGCCCGCCGGATGCCACTATGACGCGGCAGCTCGGCGGGCGGTACTCACAATTACAACGCGTTTATTCCCCTGTTGGCGCCTTTTTAACCCCTCTAAGCTTAAAGAGAGAATAGGCGTGCGGTGACCGTCTCGGGTATACCCTGGCTGTTGCGCACCGTGGCGTACGTAAGGAATGAGTCCGATTTTCCCGCCGTAGCTGGATAATCGCCATATTCCAAAGCGCGGTCGGGCGACAACAGCGAGCCATAGGTCTTGGCAGAGGTGTCGATGAGAAAATGCGATGCCTGTACCTTAACGAGATATTTATTCTTCTTGCCGGCAGCACATGCGAGCGGCTCGCGGGACAGAAAGAGGTATGGCCCTCCCTCATTACCGATATACGTGCCCATGTTGCCCAGGCTGCCCACGTCACTATAGGTCGCCTCGATAGAAAACACGAAGGTATCGCCCATATATACGGCCTCGAAAGGCGAGACTGACGAGGGAAGGACTAGCTGGGCACGTTTGGTGTTGTTGCCATCGGTCAGATCGATTGCCGTTATGCCATAGTAGACGCCTTCGTCGTTGCGGACACACGGCGAGATGGTCAAAATGCCGTCGCTCGCGCGCGGGGCCGATGCAAAGCGGCCCATCGATTTCCAAATTACCTCGGCCTTGGATTCATCAAGCGAGCGACGATAGCAAAACGAATCACTACTCGTTTTATTGCCGCCTGCCGAAGGCATTTTATACCAGATGACCGATGACCCGAACGCCGTAAACAGGGGCGGATCATAGTCCTTGCCACCTCGATCGAGCTCAGCCACGTCGCCAGAGAGCGAAGCGCCCGACAGATTTTGAGCGTAGAGCTTCCACGATGAATTGGCAAAGTTCATCTCAACCCACGCAAACACGCCATCGCCGGCGCGGACATCGTAAAACGAATACCCCGCACCTTCGATAGGATCCTCGATGAGCGTCGTGAGCGAGCCGTCGCCCAAGTTGAGCACGCCAAGCGTGTTGGCATGCAGCGCAGACGCCGGGGCCATCATCGCCGCGGCGTAATCGCCGTCGCAGTAGTACAGCAGCGTACCCAAGGGCAATGTCCATGTCGCCATGGGCTCAAGATCGATATCGACGGCCTCATACTCATCCGTAATCGAGACGATCTTTGAGTCGTCTTTGATAACTTGTGGCTCGCCGGCAGCATCGTCGCTGGTACCCGTTTTCTTTGAGCATCCGGCAAACACCGTGGCAGCGCCCGCGGCAGCCCCTCCGAGCACAAAGCCGCGGCGCGATATTCCGTTCTTGACGTGGTCGGCGATACTCATTAGGCGATCTCGGCGCGAGCGGCCTCGATAGCGCGCGTGAGCTGATCGGCGCAAGAAGTCTTTTTCATACCGCAGGTATTACCAGCGAGAACCTCGATGACGCGATCGGCAGGAGCACCCTCGACCAGCTTAGAGATAGCCTTGAGATTGCCGTTGCAGCCACCGGTAAACTCGACGCCCACCACCTTGTTGCCGTCATCGGACAGGTCAAGGTGGATATTGCGAGTGCATACGCCCTGAGGCTTGTAATCAAAACTAATCATTGCGTTCCCCTCTCGTAAAGCAATTTCAAACGTCTATTATCCCCGTCCGAACCGATAAAATATCGCGGGCACCGATTCAACATTCCCCAATGCGCAAACCGGCGGTAGCAATACTAGCAATCTGCTTCCCGAGCGTGGACTTTTCGTTTCTCTTGATACATGTTGTGGTCAGCGATGTGGTAAATCTCGGTCAGTGTATAACCGGGTGCCTCTGCCGTCGCGACGCCAAACGACGCACTGACTGTCAGCACCTCATCGCTCGCAGCAGCAAGGCTGAGGCGAAGATCTTGCACTACTTCACATGCGGATTCGCGATCGGTGTGAGGGCAAATCAGCAAGAACTCGTCGCCACCAATGCGCATAGGCACAAATTTCTCGCCTGCCGCCCGCCTCAATACAGATGCCGTACGCCGTAGCAGCTCATCGCCCATTTCGTGACCGTAGAGATCGTTGGTACGTTTGAGGAAATTGCAGTCCATCATGATCACACTCACGGGCATGGACTCGTTCACCAGGTCGTCGCCAAGGGACTCAAGGTAATTTCTATTGCGAAGTCCCGTCAGCTTATCCTGGAAAGAAAGCTCCTCGGCGCGCTTTGTCATCGAGATGTTATGCGTCGCCACGACGACCGACTCCAGTCGACCCTGCTCATCGCGGCGCTGTGGAACAACCTGCAGCGAATACCACGTACCTCGGCAGTCTCGTACCTCGGCATCCAAGTACGGCATGCCCTCCATACGATCCTGAAGCGTCTTTATATCTAAGAGCCCCATGACCGCCTCGCGACTTTCGGGGCTCACAATGTCTCGGCAAACCGTTGCAAAAAAGTCATATGCCTCGGTGTGCTCGGCAAATATCTTCGCCACCGATGGCGACATGTTAATCCCCTCGATCTCGAGCGTGTCGAGATGCAACAGGAGGGTCGACTCATACGTGGAACTGATGGCATTGATGATGCCGAGCTGCTTGTCCTTTTCGGCCAAATTGCGACGATCGGCGACGATACGCACCAACAGCACTACAACCAAAAACACCAGGAACGCCAGCACGCCGACAGCGATAAATGAAATCCTGCCCGACATGACCTCAGATTTGGGATAGAGCGCAAACAGGCGATAGTCCTCATACGCCGCACGCACGGCATACCAGGTACTTCCCCGATATTCGACACGTGTTAGACCTTCGTCTTTCCAATCAATTCCGCTATCGGCAAGAAGCCGGGCGAGAGCTATATCGACGGTCGAATCGTTTGAAGAAACGATTTGCGCATCGCGCATCACGAACACCGTTGGGCTCTGATGGAATGTGTTGTTCACGAGCACGTCGGCGATCGTATACGAATAATCATCGGCGGGCTCGGGCGCAAGCGATCGATACCCCAGCGCTACGCCATCACCGTACGGAACAACACTCACGGCAAAGTCGACATCTCGACGCTCAACGACCGTCGAGTAGGACACCTTGGAACCTCGATACATCGATGCGACCGACGAACAGGCAAGCTCCTCTCGCCACAGCATCAGCGGATCGCGACCGTCGATATCGTAATGAGCGGTCATATGGCCGTCGGCGTCCATGACCAACATTCCCGAAAGGTGCTCGGAATGGACGTACTCCTCGACACGATCATCGTTGACTTCAACGCGATCAGGCGGCAAGAACGTCGAAAACGACTCGAGCGCGGCATCCAAATTGTGCGTCGCCTCGGTTTTTCTTCCCTGTTCATATCGGTCATATTTTTCGCAGGCGTTTTTTAAAAACACCATGGTTTCCTGGCCAAATCCAAGCGTTTTATCGAGGCAGCGGTGCGTGCCGACCACGTATAGCAGACCCAACAAGACAACGCTGGCCACAACGCAGATAGCCGCGGTGACTAATGCCTTTCGGCGCAAGCGGCGCTCATCATTTGTCATGATTCCGCTCCTTGCCTACCTGTCGTCGCCCCTGCCTTGTAACTGTCCACAATGCGCTCAATCGTGCCATCTCGGTCCATGTCGAACAGCACGGTATTGAGGTTTTTGACGTACTCCCCCTCATAGCTGTTCTCAAACGCAACGCCCAGGTCAACTGTCATAACGTTGTCGGCAAACACGCGATAAACACCGGGATACTGCGCGACGAGCCGGTCGAGCGATTGAACGTCCGCCATCCAACAGTCAACATAACCTTTGACCAGGGCAGCTTTGCAGAGTTCGGCAGAGCCATATGATTTGATGTGCACATCCGGCGAGATCCCTAGGTCCCCGGCAAGCAATCGGCGTTCACTCACCGAACCCGCAATCACCGCAACGGTCTTGCTTCCATCGAGAGACGCCAAACCCTTGATACCACTCGTTTTCTTGGCGGCAACCGAGACTGTCACGGTCAGATACGGCTCAGTCCAGTAATAATCGTCTTCGCGATAATTGGGCGAATAGTCGCACCACAGACAATCGATATCGCCGTTTTTGAGCAGGCGATCGCGATCATTCCAAGATATGTCAACAAATTGCGGTTTGATTCCAGCACGCTTGCAGGCCTCGAGGGCGATATCGATATCGATACCGGCATAATCGCCTGTGGTATCGACATACACATAGGGGTCATTATCCGTAACGCCAATCTTGAGCACCGGGAGATCTCTGTCGGCTTCATTCGAGGAGGAAGAACTGCTTCGAACGGTATACGTCAGGGCGCCCGCACAGACGGCAGCAAGGAGTATGAGCGTGAACGAGACGATGGTGGCCCGCTTGATGCGTCTGGGCACGTGCCCCCTTTCATCGAAACAGCAGTCGAAGTTCATTTTATTACCCGGGCGCATATGCGACAGTAAAAAAAGCGCCTCGCCCAAGACGGGCAAGGCGCCAATGGCTGAAAGGGGGTGCGGACGATTTCTTGGACCGCGCCTAGGCGTATCCAAGCTTCCTGCGGTACTCCATCGGGCTCAGCCACCCGAGGGACTTCTTGATGCGCCCGTCCCGATAGTACACGAGGTAGGCCTCGAGCCTCCCCATGAACTCCTCGGCCGTCACGCCCTCCCAGTCCCTGTAGCGGAAGAACTCGTTCTTGAGACGCCCGAAGAAGCCCTCGCAGGCCGAGTTGTCCGGGCTGCAGCCCTTCGCGGACATGCTCCTGACCAGGCCGTTCTCCTCGCAGATCCCGATCCACTCCGGCCAGCGGTAGTGGCCGCCCCGGTCCGAGTGGATCGTCGTGCGCCCGCCCGCCGGCCTCGCCGCGCAGGCCTTGAGCAGGCTCGAGTTCGCGAGGCGCTTGTCGGGGTGCAGCCCGATCGACCAGGCGACGGGCATCCCGTCGAAGCAGTCGATGACCGGGCTCAGGTAGACCTTCTCGCCGCCCGGGAGCCTGAACTCGGTGATGTCGGTGAGCCACAGCCGGTTGGGCTCGTCGGCGTGGAAATTCCTGTTCACGAGGTTCTCCGGCGCCTTGGAGACCTCGCCGGCGTAGGAGCTGTAGCCCCGGGCGCGCCTCTTGTTGTAGACGACCTCGAGGCCCTCCTCGCGCATCACGCGGGCCACGCGCTTCTCGCTGGCGCGGACGCCCTCGCGGCGCAGGCGCGCCCAGACGGTGCGGTACCCCCAGCAGCCCGAGCCCTCGCGGAAGATGCGCACCACGCGGTCGCGTATGTCGGCGTCGCGGTCGCGCGGCGCGGCGACGCGGGGCCTCCAGTACTCATAGGAGCTCTTCGATATCCTCAAGAAACCTGTGATCGAGCGGAGGGGCAGGGCGGTCGCCCGCCTCAATCTCTCGCCGAGCTCGCACTTGCTCCTGTTCGAGATCGAAGCCGGGTCCCACCCTTCCGCTTTTAGGTCGGCCAACACCGCCCTGAGCAGCAGGTTCTCTATCTGGTCCTCGTTGAGCCCGGCGAGCGGGCCGGTCGCGGGCGGGGCGTAGGTCGACTTGTCGGGGCCCAAGCTGGCCTCCTTCCGTGGCGGTTTCCTCGCCGCGATTCTACAGCCCCCGCCGGTGTAGCTGCGCGGGAGGTGCCCCGTCGCCCACTTCTTGGCCGCGCTCACCGTGACCCCCGCGAACTCCGCGGCGGCGGTGGGCCCCATGCCGTTCTCCGTCGCCAGGAGGAAGAGCTCGACCTTCTCCCTGCTGTACATGCGAACCTCCAGTCCGGACCGCCCCGCGGTCCAACTTTCTGTCCGCACCCCCAAATGCATCCGCAGGCGGTCGAATTAGGTCAACCCTACTCGAAGCTCAGCTGCTCCCGAATGCACCCCCGACCGCTGCCTCGTTCAGGCCGTTGGCGCCGACCGCGTATCTGGCGGTTTCCGGCGCGCCGCACTGCACGCGACACACGGGCTGAAGTCTTTAACGTAAAAGCCCCGTAGGTAAAACGAGTTACCAACGGGGCTTGGACTGAAAGGTCGCGCTTAAACGAGAGGGGCCCCCTAACGCTCGAGACGTTTGCGCATAAGCGCGAAGGCAATCAGCGAAGCGCCGGCAACGGCCATAATAAAGGCGACAGCAAGGGCCTGGTCGCCCGTGTTGGCGAGCGTACCCTTAGTAGTCTTAGCAGACTTTTTGGTTACCTTGGTCGTCGTCTGCTGACCGGGCTGGGACGGCGTCGCGGGCCGCGCGGGCTGAGTCGGCTCCCCCTTGGCCTCCTCGCCCGTCACCACGTACGTCGAGAAGTGGCTCGTGCGGAAGCAGAGGTAGTCGCCCTCGGTCCACGTATCCATAGCCTGAGTAGAACCATCCTCGGCAACGTAGAGCACCTTGAGATTGGTGAGCGCCTTCATGGCAGCAGTCATCTTGACACGGACGATGAAGGACATGCCTTCGTAGTCCTCGATAACCTCGCCGTCCTTGAGAAGCTTGATATCGAGCTTATCGGCAACCTTGGTACTCCCCTGCTCAAGGCCGGAAATTGTAGCATTGGCGGCGTCGGTAAGATTTTTCGGTTCCTCGACCACAAGAGAGATGCTGTTGTTCTGGGCAATGCCGGCAGCGGCATTGTTCTCGGCGCTTACGCTAACGTCCGTTCCGTCGCTACCTGCAACGCCCGCAATGGTCCTCGCCGCCACAGTAACGGTACAGGTCATTGTTTTGTCACCACAGGCAGCGGTGATCGTGGCGGTACCGGCCTTAAGCGGCGTCACGACGCCGTCTTTGACCGTAGCGATCGACGAGTCGCTGGAGGTCCAGCTCACCGTTGTATCGTCTGCATCTGCAGGAGTCACCGTTGCGGAGAGCTTTGCGGAGGCGTCGCCTACGGTAAAGGAAAGGTTCGTCTTGTTGAGCTCAACCTTCTGGGCGGGATTGGTCACGCTCACCGAAACGGTCTGGGAGAGCGACCCCGCGGTGATGGCGAATGAACCGGAACCAGTCTTGAGGGCAGTGACGGTGTAGGAGCCATCGCCGTTGTCGACAACCTTAAATGCCTTCGAGGCACCCGTGTCATCCAGAGCGAGCTTGGTCTCGTCGACCTCACCTGCTAGGGCTCCGGCAAGAGAGGCTTTTACGGTACCTTCTTCACTCTTCGCAAGGTTGAGGGAGGACTGATCGACTGTAAGACTCGTTGCGGGATTAGAGACGGTCACCGCGCAATCCTGAGAATAGGCGCCATCTTCGGTCGAAGCAGTGATGGTTGCGGTGCCCTTGGAAACAGACGTCACTTTGCCGGTTTGATCGACCGTAGCGACGCTCTCGTTACTGGACTTCCAGACAACCGTCTGGTCAGCCTCCGCGGGAACGACCGTTGCCTTAAGCTGCTCGGTTGCAGCGCCCACAAGCGTGACCTTCTGCTTATCGAGTGTGATACCCGTTGCAGGTTGAATAACCGTCACCTTGCACGTGGCGCTATACTCGCCGTCCTCAGTGGTAACGGTGATCGTGGCAGCGCCGGCCTTGACCGGGGTCACGACGCCGTCCGCAACCGTAGCGACCTCCGGGTCGCTCGAAGACCAGGACACATTCTTATTCGTTGCATTGTTGGGCTCAACCGTTGCGGTCAACATCGAGGGCTCACCGCCCACAGCAAGCTTAAGATTCGACGCGCTGAGACTGACGCTCGAGACCCTTACGACCGGAGTGGTTACCGTAATTGTATCCGTGGTTGCAGAGACCCCATCAACCGTTGCCGTGATCGTGGCATCACCGTCACCGACAGCAGTAACAAGACCGTTAGCGTCAACGGTAAGGACGCTCTCGTTGGAAGAGGACCAAACAACCTGGCTGGCCTTGTCATCAGGGGAGACCTTTGCATTCAGCTGCTGAGTCGTGCCTTTATCCATGGAGGTTGAGTAGCTGTCCGCAATGGAAACCGCAGTCTTTGCAGGCTCCTCGCCAGGCTTGACAACATGAACGGTCATCGTGTCGCAGAGAAGGCCTCCATTATCGGGGTCACCGAGATAGACGTCTATCTTTGCGGTGCCGTAGCCATTCGGATGCGCGAAATATCCTGCTGTACTTGAGCTCACAGCATACATCTCGATGCTAACGATGCTAAGGTCTGATGACACGAATCGATATTCAGAATATGGATACTCATCGAGAAGGTCTACGGCCTCCTCCGTCATCACAGTTCCAAAGTAATCGCGATTTCTGGTCGGATCAAGCAGATAATCGTCCATACCGGCACGGTCTGGAGCCAACTCACTTTCGATTGAGATTTCGCTCTCCTTCAAGAATGCAATCGAAGGCTTTACGGATGGGTAGGGAATCACATCTATGGTGCCGACATGTTTACCGCCGAACGAATCCGTCACCTCAATAGTTGCAGTCCCCACCTTGATTGCGGTGACCCAATCTCCCTCTATCGAAACAACGTCTTGTCCTTTTATAACTGAATAGGATAATTGCCACGTTTGCGATTGGTAGTCACGCGATGAATCTCTGCAAGCTTGCCCGGTTGAATTCAGTTCAACATCAAGTAAATCATCCGAACGGATCCATGCATTAGAGCCGATAGCCATTTTTCCGTTCATGTTTTTGTCAACAAAAGCGGGGCCCTGCTCCTTCATCACCACGTCGCAGAGTCGTTTCTTCTGAAGAATATCTTGCGCGTAGTCACTCACGCCTATCCGGAGCTCACTAGCGCTGCTGCTGTGCGGATTAATATAAACAGGAGCCTGCAGCTGATAATCGGCAGAATTGCTACACTCCGTTATCTGATCACTGCTTAGCTGCGTATAAAGCCCCGATCCATCGTCATAAGAGCTATTTCCATAGATATCAAACGCCGTCGGCTCCTCATCGGGCCGCTCAAACGCGAGCAGCACTTTCCCTTTCTCGGAGCCATAGTGTTGTTTTCCGCAAACAGGACACTTCTCGATATATAACAACGTCAGAGAAGACACAGGCTTTGCCTTGTCCGAATTGTTCGCATACTTTATTTCTTTTATTTTGTTTTGAGACTTAGCAAGGCTTATTTCAAGATAACCCTCTGCTTTGTAACCCTCATAATTGAACTCAGCAGTTATCCGAAGTTTGCCGTCTCCAACAGACACTGGGGACAACGTATATTCCCATTGTCCATAGATCTTTGAAAGCGAGATATTCTCTGCATCATCACTCGAAATCGTTAGCGTGTAATTCTCGGGGTTTTGCGCCGCTTGAGCTATCTCCTGGGACGGAGCTCCCGGAAGCGAAAAGCGGACACTTCCATTCAGTCTTTGCCCGACCGCAACAGAACAATATTTCAAAACACTGTCCTGTGAAACAGAAACGAGAACCTCTCCTCCCTTAGTTTCCGATGCGACCGCTATTGATGGCGTAGCGATTGAAACTGCTGTAACGGCAGCCAAAACGCCACAAAATGCAGCGGCTATCCTCCAAAACCCTTTTCTCATTCCCCTAAGTCCAATCTCTCGTGAAAAAACGCAGCATTCTCCCACACCTTAAAATTGGCTTAAGGATACCCCCCCCCCAACGAGCACTTGCAAGCTAATGTTTGCCAGAAGGGGCAAATTAACGGCAAGCGACATTTCTGCAATATACCATCATCCGCTGAAGTGTGACTTTCCCGACGCTCCCACGCAAAAGCCCCGTTGATAAACGCGTTACCAACGGGGCTTGGGCTGAAAGGCCGAGCTTCAACGGAGGCCGAAAGTAAACTGATCGGTTTGACTTCGTCCCCAATCGATCAGTTAGAACTCGAGCTGCTCCAGGCGATCGAAGACCGTGTCGATGCGGGTGAGGAAGTCCCACGGATCAAAGATCTCGTCGAGCTTCTCCTGGCTGACGGTGCAGCGCGGATCGGCCTCGAGACGCTCCTTAAAGGTGGGGCCGGCGGCGCAGTCCTGCACCTCGTGCCAGGTAGCCATGGCGTTTTCCTGCACGATCGCATAGGCATCCTCGCGGGTGATGCCCGTATCGACGAGGGCCAGCAGGACCTTGGAGGAGAAGATGAGGCCGCGAGTCTTGTTGAGGTTGGCCATCATGCGAGCCGGATACAGCTGCAGGCCGTCGATAACGCGGATAAGGCACTGGAACATGTGGTCGAGTGCGATAAAGCTATCGGCCTGGGCGACGCGCTCGGCAGAGGAGTGCGAAATGTCGCGCTCATGCCATAGGGCAACATTGTCGAAGGCGACCTGGGCGTTGGACTTCACGATGCGTGACAGGCCGCAGACCTTCTCCATGGTGATCGGGTTGCGCTTGTGCGGCATGGCGGAGCTGCCCTTTTGACCCTTGCGGAACGGCTCCTCGGCCTCGAGCGTATCGGTCTTCTGCAGATTGCGAACCTCGGTAGCGATGCGCTCGCAGGTGGCCGCCGTGGTGGCAAGGACGCCGGCGAGGTAGGCGTGATGGTCGCGGCTGATGACCTGCGTGGACAGCGGGTCGTGAACCAGACCCAGGTGCTCACAGACGTACTCCTCGACGAACGGCTCGATGGAGCTGTAGGTGCCGACGGCACCGGAGATGGCACCGAAGGCAACGTTCTTGCGAGCATCCTCAAGACGATCAAGGTCGCGCTTGAGTTCCCATGCCCAAGAGCCAAACTTCATGCCGAAGGTCATCGGCTCAGCATGGATGCCATGGGTGCGTCCGGCGCAGAGCGTATTGCGCTCCTCGAAGGCGCGGCGCTTGCAGATCACGCCGAGCTTCTTGACGTCCTCGATAATCAGGTCACACGCCTGAGTAAGCTGATAGCACAGAGCAGTATCACCCAGGTCGGAGCTGGTCATACCGTAGTGAACCCAGCGACTAGGCTTGGGCTCGCCCTCGGGAACATCGGCGTCGATATATTCCTTCATGTTGGTCAGGAAGGCGATGACATCGTGGCGCGTGACCTCCTCGATCTCATCGACCTTCGCCTTCTCAAAGTTGGCATGGTCGCGGATCCACTGGGCTTCGTCTTTAGAAATGCCGATCTTGCCGAGCTCCGCCTGGGCCTCGCAGGCCAGAACCTCGATCTCCTGCCAAATGGCATACTTGTTCTCGAGGGAGAAAATATGTCCCATCTCCGGGCGGGTATAGCGATCGATCATAGCGGCTCCTTTTTGGTTATTGGCACGTTGGTCGTAACTCAACCATTGTACCGTGCGCGGGTGCGAGTATGGGCAGCAGGCATTAACCTAACATTTTGGAATTGGAGCGGGCAACGGGACGTCCGCGCGCCCGCGTCGCGGACGCACACCGGCTGTGGTCAGCATGCCCCGGTCCGCAAAGCCGCCGAAGGAGACCGGATCGAACCGAGTGTCCCAACATCCCCCTTGGCTGATGGAGCGGGCAACGGGACGTCCGCGTATTTGCTTCGCAAATCCGCACCGGCTGCGGTCGATCTCCTCGGATTCACGGAGACGATGGGGAAGACTTTGTTGAATTGGCCGTCCCAAGGTCTCCCGCGCTCGATGGAGCGGACGACGGGACGTCCGCGTATTTGCTTCGCAAATCCGCACCGGCTGCGGTCGTCTATCGGCGACCTTGCCTGCTCGCTATAAACGCTTCGCGTTTATTTAACGCTCGCACCCTGTCGGGTTCGAGTCCCGGCACTTTATTGAAAAAGGCACAGTAACGAAACGTTACCGTGCCTGAAATTCGAATGGAGCGGGCAACGGGACTCGAACCCGCGAGTGTCAGCTTGGGAAGCTGATGCCTTACCACTTGGCGATGCCCGCTTGTGTGTTGGCTAGTATAACGCGGTTGTCTTGTTCGATACAAGGGTGGCGATGCTTGTTTTAGCTGTGGAGATTCGTTTGAAAATCGCATCAATTGTGGAGATGAGGACCTTTGGCCTCCTGTTCTCCTTATCTTCTACCTGCGCTTTTGCCTGATTGTTGTATTTGAGCTCAATTTGTCAGGGATTGGGCAAGCTTTTGGTCAGGCTCCGGTACTTACCCGCATGAACCTCGGGGGTAGCCTCATCCTACGCGTCGCAACCTCCCCATGCGGCGCACGAGGGATAAGGAGCAGCCATGTCCAACGCACCCACGCACTCTGTCCACAGCGCAATCGCAACAGGTCCGCTGCTCCTGCTCCTCTTCCTGCTGTTCGGCTGCCTGGCACCGGGAGCCGCATTTGCCGTCGATGGCTACGACCAGCTCGGCTTCCGTACTATTAGCGATGATTGTGGGCCCTTCTTCATCGGCAAGTATGAAGCTCAAGACGCCTCGATTGCCTACTGCATGAACCAGGAACGCCCCGGGCCCACCAAGCCGGGCGGTCCATGGCTCAACTTTGATCAAGGCTGGGTGTGGCTCGACGACGAGTTCGCGGCAATCGTTTGTCACGGATATCCTACCGCCACGTCGTTTGGCGGTTACCATCTTTCACCCGATCGCGCCCGCGCCGCCACCCAGCTTGCCGTATGGATGCTCAACGGCACTACCCATGTCGACGGCACCTACTCCTACACGACCGCTCAGGGCAAAACCAAGAGTGGGCACTTTACCGCCGACAATGAAGTCGTGGCGGCTGCGCGGTGGCTCCACGACAGCGCAAAATCAGGAAGCATCAAAGCCGCTCCGCACCGCGCGCGGCGCTATCTAGGAACCGTATCGGGCGGCAGCAGACGTCAAGACATGCTCTATGTACTGCCGGCGGTCTCTGTTTCCTTCCAAAAGCAGTCTGCAAACGCTGCCATTACCAGCGGAAACAATACTTATCAGTTTGACGGGGCAACATTCGATGTTTTTGAGAGCGCCAGCGGCGCGCGTGTCGGCACCGTCCAGATGGACAGCAACGGTCGAGCGCAGGCAACACTCCTACCCAACACGGCATACTACCTAGTTGAGACAACAGCGCCAGCTGGTTATATCCCCCGGCACGATCACATTGCCTTTACCACGACGGATAACGGCGGATACGTCACCATTGATGAACAACCCGGCACCATTACCTTGCGCATTGTAAAGCTCGACGCCGCAACGAATGCAGGCCCCCAAGTTGGGGCTTCGCTCGCAGGAGCAGAATTCGTGTGCGTATCGCAATCAACCCCTGGATGGACACAAACTCTCAGGACCGATGAAAGCGGTCGAGCTACCCTCACCGATGTCCCCCTGGGAACCTTTACCATCTATGAATTGAAGGCGCCCGAGGGCTATTTGCCCTCCGGTGACAGTTGGTCTTACACCGTTGGAGCCGACCAACTCGGCGATTCAGGCGTGGTCGAGATCGAATCTCGCGTTTCCGATATCCCCATTGCGTTTGACCTTGAGATTTCAAAATTCAAGGACTACGGCAATAGCGATCAATCCGGCCTGGAGCAGCCGGCAGGAGATGTTGTCTTTGAGGTTGTCAGTAACAGCTCTCAGCAGGTTGTTGGCACACTGACCACAAACATCTATGGCTTTGCCTCCACCAAAGATCAGCCCGAAGCATGGTTTGGCGCAGGCAAGCGACCCGCCGGTGTCCACGGAGCCATCCCATACGACCGCGCCGGCTACACCGTTCGTGAGGTTCCGGAAACCGTCCCAGAGGGTTTTAAACGTGCAGGGGAATGGACCGTCGAGGCCAATCAGATTTCCGACGGCGCCGAGCTTCAATATATCGTGGACAACCACGCTCTGTCGACGCATCTCCAGATTGTAAAACGCGATGCCCAAACAGGCGCTTCTGTTCCCCTAGCCGGATTCACCTTCCAACTCCTCGACAGCAATCACAAACCTGTCTCACAAACTTGCTGGCATCCAGCACATAACGTAATGGACACCTTTACGACTGACGCGACCGGGACCGTCACACTGCCCGAATCGCTCGTGCCGGGCACCTATTATGTACGCGAAACCTCGGCCAAAGAGCCCTATCTTGTCGGCAAAGAGATCGAGGTAAACATACCCGCCGACATGAACCTAACGCCCGTTGCAATCGCCTCGTATTATGACCACGCCGCGACCGGAAACATCAGGATCGTTAAAACCGATGTCGTAGACGGCAGCAGCCTCGCGGGCGCCATCTTTGAGATCCGTGCCTCGGGTGATATCGTGCGCCCCGACGGTAGCATTGCCGCGCTCGACGGTGAGACTGTCGCTACCGTCACAACGGATGAAACTGGAGAAGCCCGCGCGGACGACCTCCCGCTGGGATCTGGCACCGCACGCTACGAGGTTGTCGAGACTCAAGCGCCGGCAGGCTTCTTACTCGACCGGACGCCCCATATCGTAGACCTCGCTTATGCCGACCAGAAAACACCCGTTGTAGAAGCACGGCTTAACGTATCCGACAATTACACCAAGGTTGATATCTCCAAGGTCGATGCAAGCGGAGAGCAGGAAGTGAAAGGCGCACAACTCACCTTATATGGTCCCGATAAAACCGAAATAGACTCCTGGACCTCATCCGACAAGCCGCACCGCGTCGAACATCTTGCACCCGGCACCTACTCGTTGCGCGAAATGATGTCTCCGCGGACCTATGACCTTGCCGAGGAGATAACGTTTGAAATAAAGGATACGGGAGAAGTCCAATCCGTCGCGATGAAGGATGCGCCCATCGAGATCAAAGGACAGGTCGACAAGCGTCAGGAGCTTGTCCAACCTATCGGGAAGGGTCTGCTGGCCAACGGCGATGGTAAAAATCGCGCCGCAACGCAAACCAATACGGACGGTCTTTTCTCCTATACCATCGACGCTCGAAACGATTCAGCTACCTGGGTTGATGAGTTCACAATTACCGATGATCTTGAGTGTGCCGAGGACGATACGGCGAGATTCGTCTCAATCGAAACCCCCGTCGCCATCGGCGACCTCAACGGTCTGTGCAACGTGTGGTATCGCACGACGCCGTTGGACTCGACAGACGTCGATGAGCCGGCAAACGCGACGCTTGACGATGGGCACGAAAATCCTTGGCTTGAGTCCGACGAAGTAAAAGAGAGTCTGGGTGAAGATTGCCGCCTCGTCGATTACGACGGCTGGCACCTCTGGAAGGCGGATGTCTCGACCACGGAATCCGCCACACTCGAGGCGAAAGAACTCGACCTTGCATCCAATACCGTCGTAACGGGCATTCGCATTGAATACGGTGCGGTAGCCGCCGACTTTACGACTCGAAGCGATACGGATTCTTGGACCCGCGATGATCTCAAAGATGAGCACGACGACCTTGACGATGCCAAAGCAATCCTTGGCACAGATGCTCGGAGCGCAGTCGTGCACATGCAGGCAACGTCGGCTTACACACCCCAAACTGCACTCACCAACAGCGCACGCGTCGATCTTTGCCGCAACGGCGGCGGCGATAAACTTGAGTCACATGACGAGGACCGTGTCATTCAACGCTGTACCCTACCGCAGGACCTACCGGCAACAGGATCAGCTCCCATCGCCGCTTGCATCACCGCGCTCCTGACCTCGGGTGCCGCAGCCCTATGGTTCGCTCGCCTTAGGTCAATCCCAAAGAAGCGCTAGCGCGATGAAAAAGCGGGGGAGCCAGTCCCCCGGCTCGCCCGCTTTCAATCATTTAAATCGCCGCATCTACTCTGCAGACGAAGATCCACCATCAACGATTGCCTGCTCGGACTCAGGAATCCCATCGGCACCCGTGCTCTGTTCTTGCTCCACCTCTTCGCTGATTGCGGAGGCGGGGGTCGAGCCCTTCGCGCCCACGATGTAGGCAGCTCCAAACCCTAACGCAATGGCAATCAAGGTCAAAATCACGTAGACAGGCCAATGGCGCTTAATATACGAAAACACGTTGACTCCTTAGAGCTCCGTCTACGAACGGCGGATAACCTCGGTCACGACCTCGGATACCGTGGCAATGTTCGTCGGGTTGACATTGTGGGGCAGGTCGTCCTCGGTACGAGCACAAGCCAGGCGCGTGCCGTCCACGCCGGCGATGGTGAGGGCTCGGCGGCTCGCCTCGAGCGCGGCATAGGCATCGGTCTTGGCATAGGGCATCTCGAGCGCGCCACAATCGACATGGAACGACTTGCACACCTTGCTGACCAGGTTCATGATGCGGCGATCGCCCTTGAGCAGCTGCTGTTCGCCCTCAACCGTCACCACCGAAAGCCTACCGGCGCCGACGGATTCAAGATTGATGAAGAATACGCCGCGGAGCTTATCGCGATGCGAAGCCAAGAAGGCCTTCATACCGGCGCCATCACAATCCGAAGCGCCCGTTGCCACAAACCAGATATCGTGACCGAGCAGCTCATCGTCACCCATAGAGGCAACAGCCGAGAGCATATCTTCGGAAGAAGCGCCGTCGGAAGACGTAGCGCCGCCCTTCCAGCCATCGTTATCGTCCTCGAAATTATCCCACGAACCGATGCCGCGACCGGACTTCTTGGCATCGTAATCGTCTTCGACGCCCAGCCAGTCACTCATGCTGTCCTGTTCGTTTTTCTTTTTACGACCGAACAGGCCGCCCAGGCCACGCTTGCGAGACTTGGGTGCCGCCGGGGCGGGAGCCGAAATGGTCTCGATCGGCTGTGCGCCCGACGCAACGGGCCTAGGAGGCGCAACGGGTGCCGATGTGGGTTCGGGACCCTGAGCGGTAGCAAAGGGGTCGTTGACCTGTGCGGAGGGGTCGGGAAGGTCGAACAGCGACGTGCGAGACGCAACGTTTGCCTGCTTCATCGACGGCAGCGACGGATCGGGGACCGAAGCTAGCGGAGACGAGGAAGGTGCAGGCGACGGAGCCGACGCCGGATCGGGAACATTCATCTGCGGACGTGGTGATGCCTGGGAGGAAATCTGGGCCATAAGGGAATCGATCGTTTCGTCCTGGGTGGGAGCAACATCGGCAACCGTGGCACCGGAACCACTCGGGGCCGGCATGGTGAAAATCTGCGTGGAGTAAGGCCTCGACTCATCTGTCTCGGGAGCCTCGGAAACCGCAGGCACTTCCTCCTGCTCGACCTCGGTCGAATCATCTTGCTCGGCTGCCGCGTATTGCTCTTCGTCACAGTTGACCTCGACGGGCTCGTCCTCGGCAGCATCTTGGATTTCGGCAGCATCAATAGGCTCGTCATCGTCTGCCGCGTCGCCCTGCTCATCGGAAACAGGAAGGGGCTCGGCAATCGCGGTGCCTTGCTTTTCAAACGTTATCGTGGAATCGAACTGCGCGGCATCAAACGACATGGTGCTATCGACGTGCTGCTGAGCCTCAAAGGACGTTGTAGCTTCGGCGGCGTCGACAGGCACGGACTGCATAGCCTCGTTCTGCTCGAACTCTTGCGCCGCGCGCTCACGTGCCGCCTCGGCTGCCTGCTGCTGAGCGATAGCCTCCTGCTCGGCAGCCTCGCGTGCGGCAACGCGCTTCCCCTCGAAATCGTCGACAAATTTCCTGCCCTTTGCAAGCGCACCCTTAAAGAAGTTGGAAGCGCTGGCGCCAATCGAAGAGAACGCGGATGCAATATCGGCATGGGGCGTTGCCGCGGGAATCTCGGCCGAGAAATCAGTATCGCTCTCGTAAGACACGCGCCTCGGCTGTTCAGCGTAATCGTCGTCAGGCTCGTCCCTAACGTCTTGCGCCGGCGCGGCGGGAGCCAAAATGTCCAGTCCTGCCGCGGGATCGATCGCGGACACCGCCTCGGGCTCGGCAACGGCAGCGGCAACCGCGGCAGACTCATCATCCACGGCGACAACGGGCGCAGATGCAGTCACGACGGGGGCAGGCTCGGGCTCAAACGTCGGCTCCTCGCCTTCCTCGTAATCGAGCGTGCAGGACTCGGGAAGCATTCCGAGCGCACGGATGGCATCCGAACCAAAGCGGATGTTGCCGGCGGCATTGCGATAGAGCCTGGGCTCGGGCTCGGCCGCGACAGGCTCCTCCGCCGGCTCGGCAGTGGGAACCTCGTCATTGAACTCTTCGGCCTGGACAGCCTGATTCTGATCCTCGGGCACGATGGCGCCAATCAGCGTCTCGTCGGCAGACGCACCCTCAAAGCCCTCGATCTGCTCGTCGAAAGCCTCGCCCTGTTCGGGCTCGGTCTGAGCGTCGGGAGCAATCGGCTGACCGAACTCGTCCTCGGCGTAGGTAGGCTCTTCATACTCGATGGTGTTGCCGTAGTCGTTTTGCTGTTGGGCCGCGGCATACTCCGCTGCTGCGCGCGCCATCTCCTCGGCACGACGCTTCTGCTCCCCAAAATAGGTATCGAACGGAACATCGTCGGGAAACTCGTTTTCGCCCTGGAAGGGAGCAACGTTGTCCATAACGCCGAGCATAGCGGCGACAGAAGACTTGTTGCACACTGCGCCGGACGTATAGGGAAGCACAAAACGGTTAGAAATGATGTTTGCCGCGCTGGCGAGCGCAACGAGGGAAGCGAGGATCGCGACAATCCACAGCAGAACCTTGAGCGCGCCGGGGAGCGGCAGGATACGCAAGATGGCAACGGCAGCAGGGGCAACCGTGGCAACGGGCAACAGCTTGGCGATGAGCGCACGATACGAAGCATAGGGCTCGCGGGCGAGCAGCTCAGCACGGGGAGAGTCGTAGTGTGCGACAACGACCACCGGGCGGTTGCGCGGAGACGCGAGCGGGCCCGAGGCCTTGTGGTAGGCGATGACATTTTGGCTCACGCCCGTCTTGCCCAGGCGCGAAACCACGGGGTGGCCCGTGCGCTCGAGCACGTAAAGAACGGCGCCGACAATGGCCAGCAAGGAGCCGACCAAGCCGATGCCGCCGCCGATGCCCATCAGCAGGGCGCCGGCAAACGCAAGAATACCGGTAACGGCAAATGCCAACCTGCTGGGCGCCGGGGCATTGAACTCCTGAACCTCGGGATCAAAGCCGTGGTTGCGGAAGATCTGAGCGATATCCTCGGCAGCCAAGCGCTCTTCTTCGCTGCATGCCGGCGTGATGCCGGTGTTCTGCAGCAGGTGGTTAATATAGTTCTGGGTGTTCGCCATGTGCGCTCCACATCCATAATCCGACAAATAGGCCCAATGCATGCACATTAGAACCGTATATAGTCGAAAGTATACCCCGAGCGAGCGCAAACGACCGAATTCGGGCCATCTTAACGCCCCGAGCGGACAAGGATATAGCCTAATCTCCATATCGGACTAAAATCATGGCAGCAAACCACCTTCTCATGCGAGGACTCTATGACGGCAAGCGACGCGACCGCGACAATTAAAAAGGGGAATTCGGAGCCCAGTTTCGATAAAACGGCTCAGCGCATCCTCAATCTTTTCTTTGTACTCAACAGCTCCCCCGAACCGCTGACGACCGAGCAGATCGTCTTGGATTCTGACCTGGGATATGGCTCGGGCAATATCGACTCGGATAAGCGCAAGTTTCGGCGCGATCGTGACAAACTGCTCGAACGCGGCATCTTAATCAAGGAAGTTCGCCCCGCCGGCGCGCAGGAGACCGAGGAAAGCTCATGGACAATCGACCGCGAGCACACGTTTGCGGCAGGCGGCCTCATCACCGCAGACGACGCCGATATCCTGCTCAACGCTATCGACCAGACAATAGCGGCCGGCTCATCCACTTTTGCCGCGCCGCTTGCCGATATTCGTTCCAAGATTGCCTACCTCACCGGCAGGACGACGGCGGACGAAGCACCGATCCGCCGCTCTCCCACCGTCGATGCGGTATGGAGCGCCTTTGCCGAGCGATGCGCGCTGCGATTTTTATATCAGAACGGACGCGGTGAGCAGAAAGAGCGTACCGTCTGCGTCTACGGCATGTTCGAGCGCGAGGGCGTTGCGTACTTCTGCGGCCTCGACAATGCCACCGACGACATCAGGACATTCCGCTGCGACCGTATCGTTCGCGCTTGGCGTCCTTCGAAGACCTACGCCATCCCTGCAGACTTCAATCTCAACGACTACCTGTTCTTTGAATTCGATTTTGCCGACCGCCCGCCCGTTGCGGCTACGTTCTCGTTCGCCCCGCAGACGCAGATCGATATGATCAACGGCCTCACGCGCGGGCGAGGTGAGCTCGCACACACCGATTCGGGATGGACTTGGACCGTTGACGTGCGCGATCTTGAAGCCGCCGCCTCATTTTGCATGGCCCACGCCATGGACGGCATGAGGCCCATGGCCCCCAAATCGCTCAAGCAGGCGTGGAACCACCTCATTGAAAGGACGGTGCACGAGCATGCCCGTGCGTAAACTCACCAGCGAGCAGAGGCTCTCGCGCGCCATCGACATCATGGAGGCCCTCTACGCCGCCGGCGAGAGCGGCATGACACGAACCGAGATTTGCAGTCGCTTTGACATCACGGGGGCGTCGCTCGACGAGATTCTCGAGATCGTCTCGACGCTCGCGGACCGAGAATCGGGTGCGCGTATCATCTGCGAATGCCACGGCGAGCGCGTGGTCCTCACCGGTGACGCCGGGCGTGTACTACCGCTGCGCCTGAGTGCCGCCGAGGGCGCTGTGCTCAACCACGAACTTGAATCGTTGGGGATCGAGCCCCAGGCGGCGGCTCGAATTCGACGTGCTCTTCTACCCGAAGAGCTCGGCTATAACCAGCACGTCTTTGACACCGTCAACCACGGGTCGCACTGGCAGCAGCTGAGCTGCGCCATTCAGGACGGCGTTCGCTGTCGTATCTCGTATCGCTCGATGGACGATGCGCGGCCACGCGAGCGTCTGGTCGACCCCTTGCGCATTACAGCAAACGGCGACCAAACATATCTGATTGCCTGGGACATCGCGGTCGATGAGCAGCGCACCTATCGCATGGATAAAATCGAGGGACTCGCCTTGACGGAAGACTCCGTCGTGCCTCACGCACCGGACGTTGCATCCCTCCACGATTCCCTTGCCCGGACGCAGCGTAGCGCAAAGCTCTTGATGCCATTCGATATGGCGGAGCATCTGGACTGGGCCGGCATCACCCTCATCGAGCGCAGCGGGACAGACATGGCAACGGTAACCGTACATTACGGCTCCGAGCGTTGGCTGCTGAGCCAGATAATCGCAGCGGGCGGAGCCATCCGCATCTTGGATGACCCCGCCCTGTCAAAGCGTCTGTGCGATATGGCAAAAACCCTCTTCTGTCCGCTTTAGCGCCGCCGCTCGTGGCGTGCACGCCACAGCTGTAGATAGTGCCCGATCTGCGCCGATTCGATGCGCTGGTAGGAGCTCGTGGGCAGCGACGTTAAGAACTTCTTGCCATAGCCCTTCGTCACCAGGCGAGGATCCGCCAAGATCAGCACACCGCTATCGGTCGACGAGCGAATCAAACGCCCCGCGGCCTGCTTAACCTCGAGCACCGCCTCGGGCAGCGAATAGCGCACCCATGCGCGGTCTTCGCGCAGGTTGCGCTCGCACGAGAGCGGGTCCGTGGGGCTCGAGAACGGCAACTTGGGAATGATGACGCAGCGCAGCGTCTCACCGCTGGCATCAAACCCCTCCCAGAAGGCCTTGAGCGCAAAAAGCGACGAGGTCGGTTCGTTGATAAACCGGTCGCGCAGGCGACGAGGAGATGAGTTGCGCTGCTGGCAGTTGAGCTCCAGACCCGCACGGGCCATCTTGGGCTCAACGCGGGCGTATAGGTCCTCCATGTCGCGCCGATTGGTGAACAACGTGAGCACCGATCCGCCCATAGCAAGATGGGCGTCGACCAGTACGCGGTCGAGCGCCGTAAGATAGCTCTCACGATCGCGCGGATCGGGGATATCGCCCGCAACGACTACAGCCATGTTCGAATCGAAGTCGTAGCTCGAATCCAAGTGCAGCGATGACGACGTTGAAGCACCGATGCGATCAAGGCCGACCGCATGGTTAAAGTGCTCAAAGCTTTTGGACACCGTCATGGTCGCCGAGGCAAAGATAGCCGTGTGAACCTCGGGTAGCCACTCGGTTGCCAAAGCCTCGCCAATGTCGATGCGCTCTGCGGTCATCGACTCTCCGCCGGCACGAAGTCTGCGATTGACCTGCAGCGAATACACGTAGTGTTCATCGGTGCCATCAATGATGAGTTTGAGGTTCTCGGCCAGCTCGTGCAGGCGGCGCGAGATATCACCCAGGTCGACAACAACCTCGGGCTTGTCGGCGGCGACGGCTTGCACCAGCGCGTCGACGCTCTTGTCAGCTTGTTCCAATGCGTCGATGCCAGTGTAGGCCGACTGTAAGAAATCATGCCAGTCGTCAGATTCGCGCAGCTCGGGGCCAATCCATAGATTGGCATTGTCATAACCCCCACGCGCACGGCGGCCGAGCTCGCGAACGCCATCGAACACGTCGGCGATTGCCATGCTCGCGCGCGCAACCGTCGACGTCGCCTTGGCAGTAAGGCCCAGATAGAGCGTAGAGCCCTCGGAGGTTGCCAAATCACGGGAAACCTGGCTTAGCGCGCCGGTGCTCGAGCCACCCAGACGCTCAAACAGAACGCGTGATTCGTCCGCCGACACCACGCGCGCCCACTGACGGCGCGCCTCGCGCTCGATGGAATGGGCCTCGTCGATTACCCAATGACGAATCGGAGGCAAAATCCTGCCCTCGGCCGCGACGCTGCGGAACAGCAGGGAATGGTTGGTGACCACCACATCGGCATGCGCCGCACGACGGCGAGCGCCGTGGACCAAACATTTATCAGGGAAAAACGGGCAGAGGCGACGAGCGCACTCGCGCGAGGCCGTCGTAAAGTCGGGACGGTTGACGCTGCGCCACCGAATGCCGAGCGAGTCGAGGTCGCCATCGGCTGATTGGCAGACGTACGCCATAATGACCGCGACCGCCGTGAGCGTGTCCGCCGGATCGCGCTTGGTGGTAATCTCGACCTGGCTGCGGCTCATGCGCTCTAGCTTGCGCAGGCACGGATAGTGGTCATAGCCCTTGAGCGCGCAAAATGACAGACCACCGTCCAGTTGCTCGGCAAGTTTTGGCAGCTCATGGTACATGAGCTGGTCGGCAAGATTGTTCGATTTGGTCGCAATACCAACCGTGATGTTGTTACGGCGCGCTGCCTCGGCAAAAGGTACCAGATAGGCCATCGATTTGCCGACGCCTGTGCCTGCCTCAATTACTCGATGAGTGCCCGTGACCAGCGCATCGCGGACCTCGAGCGCCATCGCGATCTGCTCATCACGCGGCTCGTAGGTGGGATACATGCGATTGACTAGGCCACCTGGCGCATAGTCTGCCTCAATCTCCTCACGACTCGGCATCTTGAGAACCGGCAGTTCATCGGCGTCCACCCGATCGTCGGCGCGATCGGCCTTGAGAACGTCAACACGAGCGGCGCTGAGAGAGAAGATAGAACCAGGGTTCTGCCCTGCCAAGAATGAGAAGATAGGACGATAGGACCAAGGCACGTCCGGATGCATGTCGGCTAGGCGCGCCATGAGGCCCTGGGGCAAGTCGGTGAGCGCCACGAGCAACACGCGCCATACGCCACACAGGGCGTCGACGTCGGCATTGGCACGGTGTGATACCGAGTCGCAGCCAAACAGATCGGCCATAAAAGACAGCTTGTGCGAGGCCAGGCGCGGAAGCGCGATGCGCGACAGCGCCAGCGAATCGATCCAAATATCGCTCACGTTGACGCCGCCTTTGACCGACTCGATAAACGAGCGGTCGAACGTGGCGTTGTGTGCGATCACCGGGCAGCCACCGACAAAATCGGCGAGAGCGGCGACGGCCTCAACCGCCGACGGGGCATCTGCCACATCGGCATTTGTAATGCTCGTGAGCTCGGTAATCTCGGCGGGAATCAGCTGTTTGGGATGCACGAAGGTATCGAAGCGGTCGATGACCTCGCGGCCCGAAAGACGGGCCGCCGAGATCTCGATCAGCTCGTTGTCCTGCACCGAAAGACCCGTGGTCTCGGTATCGAGGACAATCACATCTTCCTCGATAAGGCCGAAGGACTGCGTTTTGGCGCGGTCGGCAAGCGTGGCATAGGAGTCGATGACAAACTGCGGCGTTCCTGACGAAACCGCGTCCTCGATTAGCATGCAATGCCCGCTCGACGAAGGCCCATACGGATCAGGCTGTCACAGACCTGCGGGAACGTCATGTCGTCGGTGTGGCGGATCTCATCCGGATACAGCGACGTATCGGTCATGCCGGGAATGGTATTGGTCTCGAGGATAATGGGACCGTCCTCGCTCACAATAAAGTCGCTGCGCGAGATACCCAGGCAACCGAGGGCCTTGTGAGCGGCACAGGCAAGTTCCTGAGCGCGAGCGTAATTCTCGGGTGAAATCTGCGCCGGAATGCGATGGATATCCGTAGGGTCGACATACTTCACGTCCAGATCGTAGAACTCGCAGTCCTCGGGCTTACGAATCTCGACAATCGGCAGGGCGCGTACGTCATCTTCGCCGTATACGCCGACGGTGATCTCGGTACCATCGATGCACTTCTCGACCAGCACTTTGTCGCCGTACTCAAACGCCTTGGCGATTGCCGCGGGCAGCTCGGAGGGCTCATGGACCAGGGAAATGCCATAGCTGGAACCGTTGACGGCCGGCTTCACAAAGCACCGCTCGCCACAAACCTCGACGATATGATCGATATCGACTTCATCGCCCACCTCGAGCGCAAGGCCGGGGGCAATGGGAATGCCCGCCTTGGCGTATAGGAGCTTAGAGACCTCCTTGTCGGCACCGCAGGCGCTGGCAAGTACGCCCGAGGCCGTGTAGGGGATACCCAGGGTCTCCATGGCACCCTGCATGGCGCCATCCTCACCGCCGGCGCCGTGCATGGCGATAAATGCCACATCGAATCCGCCGGTCGCCATGGTTACCATAAAGTCATCAGCGGCCGTGTCAAGCAGCTCCACCGAGGTGTAGCCGGCTTCCTTCAGCGCCACCACAACGTTCTTTCCCGAATCGAGCGAGATCTCGCGCTCGGCGGAATGACCGCCCGCCAAGACCGCTACGTGCATGTTCTCTAGGTTTTTACCCGGCATGGGCAGACTCCTCCTCTATAATTTCTGCAGCTGATACCATATTGTAGCGATACCCTCTACGTTTCCCCAAAATCGAAAGGCTTCCATGAATCCCAGGACTAAATCTCAGGACATTCGCGACTTGAGCCAAAACGATATTCGCGAGCTCGTGGCCGAACTTGGCCAGCCCGCCTTCCGCGCGAAGCAGCTCATCGAATGGGTCTTTGAGAAGAACGTTTGTTCGTTTGACGATATGACCAACCTCCCCAAGGCTTTCCGTGAGCAGCTTAAAGAGGCTTTTGCCTTTGATACGCCGACTGAACTCACCAAGCAGGTTTCCAAAGATGGCTCGCGCAAGTATCTGCTCGAGTACCACGATGGCATTTCCGTCGAGACTGTCGGCATGCCCCGTCGTAACAAGCTTTCCGTCTGCGTTTCCACCCAGGCAGGCTGCGGTATGGGCTGTGCCTTTTGCGCTACCGGTCTCAACGGCCTCAAGCGCTCTCTGACCGCTCAAGAGATCGTCGACCAGGTGCTTCATGTATCCAACGACTTTGGCGAGCGTGCCACAAGCGTTGTCTTCATGGGCCAGGGCGAGCCGTTTGCCAACTACGACGAGGTTCTCAAGGCGCTGCGTATCCTCAACGACTCCGATGGCATCGGTATCGGCGCTCGTCACCTCACCGTCTCTACCAGCGGCGTTATTCCCGGTATTCGCGAATTTGCCGATATCCCCGAGCAGTTCACGCTTGCCGTTTCCCTGCATTCCGCCATCCAGTCGACGCGCAATAAGCTCATGCCCGGTGTTAAGAAATACACGCTGCTTCGCCTTCACGAAGCGCTTCAGCTCTACACCGAGAAGACTGGCCGCCGCCCGACCTATGAGTATGCCATGATCGAAGGCGTCAACGATACGAATCCCGAGATGCAGGCGCTCTGCGACTTCTGCGAGGGAACGCTGTGCCACGTTAACCTGATTCAGCTTAACGACATCGAGGGCAGCCCGCTCAAGCCGTCGCCGATTCATAAGGTTGAGGATCTTCAGCGTCGTCTTGAGTCCCGTGGCATCGAGACCACGATTCGCAACTCCCGTGGTAACGATATTGACGCCGCTTGTGGACAGCTGAAGCAGCGCTTCAAAGTTCAGAAGAACGCATAGGGGAGTCGCACCCCAATACGTTTCATGTGAAACATCGAACGGCCCCGGTTGCAGGATATGCAACCGGGGCCGTTTCATTTATCGACCTCAATTTTGGACCAACTGCTACCTTTCCCATTTTTTACGGACAAAATAAAGGGCCCTTGTCTCATGAATCAGACAAGGGCCGCTCAAAATATGCAGGGTAATTGTTAGGTACCTAATAGCCTACATTTTCCCATTGGTTGCTAACCCAACCTTGATTAATCTTGGGATTCTTCGTTACCTGAGCAGTACGCATGGCAACATCTTCTGTCATAACATCCATTTTCTTCTTTGAAGTATCGACGATATCTTGCGCGCTACGAAGCAAACGACCCCGAAGTTCATCGTCTGTCGCGATCTTATAGCCAGCAAAGGTACCAGCCGCGACAGTCGTCGCCAATGCAATCGCAGTAAAAATCTTATTCCTCATCTTGGCCCCCTTGATCAAACTGAATCATTTCACCAAGAATACGAGAGAGCTCTTCCTCGTCTTTAAACTCAATTTCAATCTTATTCTTTCCACGCGAGCTCTTCACACGCACGTTGGTATTAAATACCTGGCGAAGCACACGGGCAGCCTTTTTAAAAGACTGAGGCGTTGCAGGCCTCAGCGTCTTAGGCGTCTCTCCGGCAGAAAACAACGGAGCAAGATTTTCTGTCGCTCTTACGGAAAGGCCCTCTGCAACAACCTTTTCTGCAAGTCTAATTCGAGCATCCTCATAGGGAACTGCAAGAATCGCACGTGCATGACCAGCAGTAAGTGTACCCTCAAAAATCATCTGCTGAACTACTTCGGGGAGATCAAGAAGGCGCAACGAATTTGTAATTGCAGAGCGTGATTTGCTTAGTGCCTTCGACAATGCCTCCTGGGTCATGCCGCTGGCATCGATAAGCTGTCGATAGCCCTTAGCCTCTTCGACGGGATTCAGATCAGAACGCTGAAGGTTTTCGATAAGAGCAAGAGCCAGCATCTCTTCATCATTAACATCTTTAATGATGACAGGCAGTTCCTCAAGACCAGCAAGCTTTGACGCCTGGTAACGACGCTCACCAGCGATGATCTCATAGCCGTTTCCATGCTTGCGAACCAAGAGCGGCTGCAAAACACCATGTTCTTGGATTGACTCGCTCAACTCGCGAAGTTCAGTTTCATTAAAGTGAATTCGCGGTTGATTAGGGTTGGGAACGATATCCTCAATAGGTAGTTTTGTTTCAGATGCGGCATTTGAAGCAGATGCAGCAGAACCACCGGTCTCATACTCAGCCTCTGAGACCAAAGCATTGAGTCCGCGTCCCAATCCACCACGTTTCTTTGCACTAGGCACGCTTGATCACCTCTTTTGCAAGGTTCATATACGCTTTTGCACCCTTGTTTTGAGGTGCATAGGTAATTACCGGTTCTCCAAAAGACGGAGCTTCAGAGATTTTAACCGTACGGGGAATCAGTGTCTTAAACGCCTTATCACCAAAGTACGATTGAACTTCCTCAACAACCTGATTCGACAAAGAAGTACGTGAGTCATACATGGTCATAAGCACGCCATAGGTGTCTAAGCCCTTGTTCAGACGTGATTTGACCATCTTCATTGACTCAAGCAGCTTCGTAACGCCCTCGAGTGCGTAATACTCACACTGGATTGGAATCAAAACGCTATCTGCTGCGGTCAAGGCATTGATAGTAAGCAGGCCGAGCGAAGGAGGACAGTCAATGAAAATAAAATCGAACTCGTCCTGAATCGGCTCAAGCAAATCTTTGAGGCGGGTTTCACGAGCAATTGCGCTTACGAGCTCAATTTCGGCACCTGCAAGCTGAATCGTAGCTGGAATTACGAATACCTTTTTGCAATTTGTATCAAGAATAAGCGATTCTGCCGGCACATCATTCAACAATGCATCATAGATGCAGTGATCAAGGTCTTCTTTTTCAATTCCAAATCCACTGGTGCTGTTTCCCTGCGGATCAAAATCGACAATCAGTGTCTTACGACCCTGCTCACCCAGTGCTGCTGCAAGGTTTACAGCCGTCGTTGACTTACCGACGCCGCCTTTTTGATTGATGATTGCAATGATACGCGTGTCTTTTGCGCTCTTAGAACGCTTAACGTCGCGAAATCCCACGGTCCCTCCTGGTGTGTATTAAAGCTGTCAAACGGAGGATGTTTCACGTGAAACATTCCGATTCGATATCAACCGCCATGTTTCACGTGAAACACTGCAAGTTGTTAGTATCCATTATGTTTCACGTGAAACATCTAGGCAAGCGGATTCTTCTTTGCCATGCCATTTGCACGAGGCAATGAAACGGATGCTGGATGACTCTTCTTAAGAACAATGAACTCCCTGTGGCCCAAGCCCTCAGGCAAATCGATTGCGTCATTCAGAAGCAAAGTGAAGCCGCAAATCTTAGCTGCTGACATGCCGGAAGCAAGCTCCTCATCCGAAGGATTACCCTTGGTGATAACAAATAGACCTCCATCCTTGAGGAACGGAGCCGCATACTCAACAAGAATCGGTAGAGGGGCCAGTGCGCGGGCGGTTACGACAGAGAACTGCTTCTTATGGCTTCGAGCATATTCTTCAAGACGATCATGAACGGCATGAGCATGTTTCAATCCAAGAGCATGGACAAAAGAATTGACAGCATCAACCTTCTTGCCAACAGAGTCAATATAAGTAGCTTTACGATGCGTGGTTATGGTTAAAGGAATACCGGGGAAGCCCGCACCTGTTCCCATATCGAGCAAAGCTCCCTCAGGAGCCTTATTGATATAAGGGAGCAAAACAAGAGAGTCGAGGATATGTAGTACCGCAGCATCTTCTATGTTAAGAATACGGGTGAGATTGGTTGTCTTATTTGTTTCCAGAACCAAATCCAAATGCTGAATACATTTCCTCAGCTCAACATCAGTTACGCTCAAGGAATACTCTTTGCAATAGGAAGTTAGACGACTCAACATCTCGTCAGCCTGCTGATCAGTAAGTACTAACAACGAAAGCTCCTTTCTGACAAAAATCAGTGTATCGAGAACTTTTGACAAAAAAAGGGGACGTGGAAACCACGTCCCCTTAAGCATAAGCTCGAGTAGATTATCGAGCAACAATCACCACATGGCGATCGGGGTCAGAACCCTCAGAATGAGTATCGACGGCGTCATTGCCACGAAGTGCAATGTGAACCAGTCGGCGCTCGTAGGCATTCATGGGCGGAAGCGAAACACTCTTATGAGTGCGGATGGCACGCTCGGCAGCAGACTGAGCCATGGAGGCAACTTTGTCCTGACGGCGGCTCTTGTATCCCTCGACGTCCACTACAACCGGATATCTAAAGCCGAGCTTGCGGCTCACCAGCAATGAGAACATAACCTGAAGGGCATCAAGGGTGCGACCATGACGGCCAATGAGAACAGCAAGGTCGGGAGCCGTTACATCCAGAATCAGCTCACCCTCGTCGCCCTCATACTCATCGATAGGAGAGTTGGCGGCATCGAAGTGCGAAAGGATGGAACGCAGGATGGAAATCGCGACATCGGCAATGGTGTCGAGCTCCTCGTCGGTCAGCTCTTCACCGGCCTTGTAGCGCTGTGCAATCTCGGGATAATCGCCCGCGACCTGCGGGGCAACCTCCTCAAGCATATCCTCGATGATCTCTTCAGACATAACGTACTCCAAAAGTTAGGTACCTAAATAAGATTGATATCCCGCTACTTCTTCTTGTGCGGGCGCGGCTTCTTCTCGCGACGAGTGACCTCAACCTGCAGCGGCGCGTTCTTAAGGCGCTCCTCCTCATCGGCCTTCGCCTTGTCGATGACCTTCTGCGTCACAAAAATCTGCTGGATAACCTGCCAAGCAGACGAGACGTCGTAGTACAGCAGAACACCAACGGGAAGGCTCCAGCCCATCCAAAGCATCATGACCGTCATGACAACGGCCATCATACGCATGCTCTGAGCCTGCTGGCCGGTCTGGTTGCGCGACATATAGAGCTGCGGAATCAGGGTCAGGACAGCGAACAGGATCAGGCAGACCAGCGCAGGCAGCGCGACCATAAAGCCATCGGCAAAGGAGGCACTCGGCGTGGTGGTCAGGTCGGGCAGAATATTAAAGAACGAGAACGTGCCGTCGTTAAAGTAGTCCGGCAGGTTACGCAGCAGCGTAAATAGGGCGAACAGGACAGGCATCTGAATCAACAGCGGCAGACAACCAGCCATCGGGTTGAACTTGTTCTCGCTGTAGAACTTCTGCATTTCCTCGGCCTGACGCTGGGGATCGTCGGCATAGCGTTCCTGGATCTCGAGCATCTTGGGCTGCAGCACCTGCATGCGTGCCGTCGACTTGGTCGACTTGAGCATAAGCGGCGTCAGCAGCAGACGGATGATGACCACCAGGATGATGATGGACAGGCCCCAGTCGACCGCAAAGGTCTGGATGAGCTTGAGCAGCTCGAAAAGGATGTTAACGATCCAATCCCACATGTAAGTTTTCCTCCGATAGCGAGTGCCCGCTAGGGCACAGGGTCATAACCGCCGACGTGCAGGGGATTGCAGCGAGCGATGCGCCTCACGGCAAGCCAGCAGCCTCTCAAAACACCGTACTTCTCAATCGCCTGGACGGCGTATTGCGAGCACGTTGGGTAATAAATGCAGGCGTCAGGCAATAAGGGCGAAATAACCTGTTGATATATGCGAATAGGAGCGATGGCAACACGTCGCAAAACGTGATTGCTCATCGCTCCTCCCCGGCAACGCCGGCGCGTTTCATAAGCGAACGCAATGCATTGTCCATCTCCTTCGGCGAGGAAACCCTCGTCTTGGGAGTTGCGAACAAGATGATGTCATAACCCGCAACGGGAAATCCACAGCTGCGGGCGGCCTCGCGCATCACACGCTTAGAACGGTTGCGCACGACAGCACAACCGAGCCGTTTAGCACCAACGAAGGCGACCCTTCCGGAGTCGCCTTCGCCAACCGATTCACATATGGTCATTCGAATCAGAGGGTGACTGAAACGACGCCCCTGACTGAACACATGCTCGAAATCTTGCCGAGACTTAATAGTCTTCATGCGAGATGTGTGTATCGCTGCTAGACAGTGAGACGCTTGCGGCCCTTGGCGCGACGACGGGCGAGCACGGCACGACCACCCTTAGTGGCCATACGGGCACGGAAGCCATGGGTCTTGGCACGCTTACGCTTATTAGGCTGATACGTACGCTTCATCTTAAGTTCCTCCTGCTGCATTTCGAGTGTCCGCGGGGGCGCGGACGCAGATATAGACACGTGAGCTTGAAGATTGTAGGGAAATCAATGTTCAAATGTCAAGAAATCAAAGGTAAAAGGTTGCGCAGTTCACACGGTTCCCCCATAAGCCGAGCTCGATTTAGCGGTGCATGGCAACTTTTCACGATATTTCATCGAGTTTTCAACAGGTCATGTTGGCAATGTTGAGAACTTTTCGTCCGTTTTCCAAAGTTTTCAACAGGTTTTGAAAAGTTGTCGAAAGATGAGAAACATTGCACGGTGAGCTACTATTTGTTCGAAACCTTTTGAAAGATTGCGAGCGGCATGTCTGACGACTTTTACACCATGGTCGATTCCGGAGACCCGGCACCCGACAACGAGCACATCACCGGCGTGCGCGAAGAGCGTAAGGAAGGCGAGCAGACGACCACGCAGGCGCCAAAAGCCATGTACGCCGCGCGCATCGCCGTCTATGACGACATGCTGTCGACACCGCGTGTGATCGTCATTGATCCGCAAGATGTCCGCACATATTTGGAAGAGACGACCAACACCGTCTACCAGTGCATGAAAGAACAAGGTGGCCATATCTCGCTCATGGTCATCCGCGAGATTGTCGAAAACTTTATCCACGCGCACTTTGCCGAGCCCATCATCTCGATTCTGGACGGCGGAGACACCATCCGCTTTGCTGATCAAGGACCCGGCATCGACGACAAGGAGCGCGCTTTCGACTTTGGCGTTACCAGCGCAAACAGCAAGATGAAGCGCTATATCCGTGGAACCGGAGCCGGGTTTCCCATGGTGCAGGAGTATTTGGAAAACGCCGGCGGGGCCGTGTCCATCGAGGACAACATGGGCAACGGCACCGTGGTTACGGTAAGCCTGGACCCTAAACGCGTGCAGGAAATCGAACGCGCCGGCGGGCGCGGTGCTGCCGTGCGGCCCGAGACGGAGCAGCCCCCATATCCCCTGCCGGGAGCTTTTGCGCAGCAGCCCATGGCAACGCAACAGATGCAGCCCCGCGTGGGACAGATGCAGCAGCCCGGAATGCTTCCTACACAAGAGCCCCAGGCGGCGTCGATGTCGATGCCGCCAAACGTGCCACAGGCCATGCCGCTGGCGGATCAGGATACAGCAGCAATGCAGCAGGCGACGGGGGCACCGGGTAGCCAGCAAATGGGCTATCAGCCGTACCAACAGGGATATCCATATCAGCAGATGCCGCCACTGGGGTATGGCCAGCAGTTCCCGCAGCAGTACCAGCAGGGATATCAGCAGCCGTACCAGCAGATGCCGCAGCAGCAGTACAACCCCTGGGCCCAGCAGATGCCTCCGCAGCCTTACCAACAGTGGCCTCAAAGTTTTCAACAGCAAATGCCGCCGATGCAGAGTTCTCAACAACCAGCAGCTCAAATGATGTATCCTAATGCAGCAAATCAGTATGCGCAGCCACAACCGGACGTGTTCGTAAGCGATCGCGGCAACGCCGCGCTGGGCTATCTGGCGCAAAATCAAGCGTGCGGTGCTACCGATCTGGCGAGGGCGTTTGGAAACTCGGCCCCCACTTGGTCACGCACGCTCAATGACTTGGCGCAGGCCGGCTTGGTCATCAAGCATGGCCAGAAATACCATCTGACCGAACTCGGCGCCGCTCGCGTGCGAGCTCAGAGCTAAAGAACGGGAGAGACAGTGGACGAGGAAGCAAGCATCATCCTGGGGGATGCCATCGCCTTTTGCCAGCGCGACGGCCAAGATGCACGCCTCATCAACATGCTGGGGCAATCGCGCGCCATAAGCCTGACCGAAGATACGCTCACGATCGAGGCCCCCTCGCGCTTTGCCATCGCGCAGCTCAAAAAGCATCAGCCGACCATTGAGGCCTATCTGGAAGAAATCGCCTTTGCACCGATTGCGCTCGACATCGTGGCACCGCAAGGCGCCGCGACGGCGCCCGCCACGGCTCCCGCTGCTTCCCCGGCGGCGCCGGCCTCCGCAGGCGACGTGCCGACAATCGGGCACCAGCACAGCGATGTTTCCCGTGAAACCATGGCACCGTTGCCGACCGCGGCGGCGACGTCAACGAACGCACCCGTCACGCACATGCCCATCGCTCACGACGCAACGACGGGCGCGGATTCGGGCATTGCAATCAAGAACACGCTCTCGGCCGATGATTTTCGTCGCATGATGAACCAGATGAAGGGCGGAGCGCCGACTAAGTCCACGCAAGCCGCGACCCCCGCTTCACCCATGCCAGCACCGACCGTGCCGGCCGAGCAGAATACGGATGGAGCCCCACTCGCCGCGAACTCAAAATTTACCTTTGAGAACTTTGTCTACGGCCCCGAGAACAGCCATGCCTATCGCTCGGCACTCAAGTTTGCCGCCCTCGCGGACGAGCGCGGCACGTGCACATCGCTGTTCATCTACGGCAAATCGGGCCTGGGCAAGACGCACCTGCTGCTTGCCATCAAAAACGAGCTCGCCGAGAAGTCGCCCGAGATCAAGGTCAAGTATGCCAACTCCCAGGCATATCTGGACGACCTGATGACCGAGTTCGACCGCCAAAAGAAGAGCAACGCCCCTATCATGCAGGCATACCACGGCGTGGACGTGCTCATCATCGATGACATCCAAAACATCATCGGCAAGCGCGCGAGCGTGGACTACTTTTTCCAGCTCATGGACGAGTTCATCCGCAACAACAAGAAGGTCGTCATCGCGGCAGACCGCGCCCCCAAGGACCTGAGCATGGACGAGCGTCTGACCAGCCGCTTCAACGCCGGCATGCTCTGCCTGGTCGCAGAGCCCAGCTACGAGATGAAATACAAGATCTTGCAGCGCTATTACGAGAACACCATCGTCGCCGCTCCCGAGGCAGGCGACGACTCGCTGCTGGCGGCCTATGGGGGCGACAGCGGGCACCTGACCGACGACCACTTTAAACACATGGCCGAGGTCTCGGGCACCAACATCCGCGAACTCGAGAGCTTTTGCGAGCGCTGCGCCGGCGAGGCGGGCGACCGCGAGCGCGAGGGCGGGGAGCTCACCTTTGACGATATCGACGCCATCGCCAGCCAGTACTTCGACACATCGGCCAAAAAGATCAACGTCCAGACGGTTCAGTCCGTCATCGAAGAGCAGTACGGCGTGACGCACGAGGAGCTCATCGGCCCGCGTCGCAACGCCAATATCGCCAAAGCACGCCATATTGCCATCTATCTGGCCATCGAGATGTGCGAGATGACGACCACGGCGGTGGGCGCCGAATTTGGCAACCGCAACCACTCGACCGTCAGCACGAGCTACAAAAAGGTCCAGAAGATGATCCAGGAAGACCGCACCGTCACCGAAGACCTCAAGTCGCTGCGCGATAAAATTACACTGCGCTCGTAGGGAAATAGAGACACCTGTTGAAAACTTGTCGAAACCACGGGCATAAGGTGTCTAAAACCCAACCCGCGGTGATGAAAAGTTTTGCGCAGGTTTTGAACGTGGAAAACCACCCCTGTTGCACACAGGTTGCTGTCGATTCTCTTTCTTGGTCTGACCTCCGTCTTTGGGAGTAATCAACAGTTTCGTCAGTGCTATTACTATTATTAAGATATTTATATCTATAGAAAGGTATTAAAAGATGAAGTTCACCGTCAGCCAGAGCTCGCTTACACAAGCCATCGGCGTCGTTATGAAGGGTGTCGCTTCGGCATCCACCCTCCCCATCCTGTCGGGCGTGCTCGTTAAGGCCCAAGACGGCATCTTGGAATTCCAGACCTCTAACTACACCATCTCGATCCGTCATCGCATCGCGGCGCATGTCGAAGAAGAGGGCGAGATGGTTATTCCCTGTAAGATGCTCTCCAATATCACCAAGACCCTCCCCGATGCCCCGGTCACCTTTGAGCTGTCCGAGCGCCAGGTGCTGATTGGTTGCGAGAAGAGCTCTTTCCGCCTGAACACGCTCGATGCCAATGACTTCCCCGAGTTTCCGGCCTATGCCATCGAGAGTGCCGTGGAGCTGCCGACCGATGTCTTGTCCGAAATGGTCGGCCGCGTGTGGCGCGTCACCTCGACCGACAAGGCTCGCCCCATCCTGGGCGGCGTGCACATGAAGGTCGAGAACAACACCGTACGCCTGGTAGCGACCGATTCCTTCCGCTTGGCCGTGTGCGATACGCAGGTCGAGACCTCGACCCTCGAGGGCTCCTTTGAGCTCAACGTTCCGGCTGACGCCTTTAACGACGCGCTGAACATCATGGCCAGCCAAGCGACCATCATGATCGGGGCTACCGACACCCAGGTCGTCTTCGAGGCCGGCAACACCACCTACGTGTCGCGTCGCATCGAGGGCGTGTACCCCAACTACAAGCAGCTCATCCCCGATTCGTGCGTGACGAGCGTCAAGATCGACGTCGCCGCCTTTAACGCCGCCCTCAAGCGCGTGGCCGTTATCGCGAGCGCCAACCCCGCCGTCAAGTTCGAGATCGATGTCGAGAACGGGCAGATGGGCCTGTCCTCCATTTCCAATGACCAGGACCTTGCGCAGGAGACGATCGATGTCGAGGCCGAGGGCGAGTCGGGTACCATCGCCTTCAACTACCACTACATCTTCGGCTGCCTCAATGCCCTGTCCAAGGAGAAGGAGATCACGCTGGAGCTCAAGAGCTACTCGCAGGCGGGCATCTTTAAGTCCTACGACAAGATCAACTACCTGTACCTGGTCATGCCGGTCCGCATCTAGCGCTGCGCCATGACCATGTTCGCCCGCGATCTTTCCGTCGCGCACTACCGCAGCTTCGATAGCTATCACCTTGCCCTGGACGAGGGCGTGACGATACTTGCGGGACCCAACGCGGCGGGAAAGACCAATCTCATAGAGGCGCTGCAGCTGCTGACGAGCGGCGCCTCGTTTAGGCATCCGACCGCAGCCGAGCTCGTCCATGACGGCGTGGGCTCGTGCAAGATCGAGCTGAGGCTCGAGGGCGACGGCCGCGTGCTTGATATGGGATTGAGCGCGGAGGACGGTAAACGCTCGTTTAGCCGCAACGGCAAGAGATGCTCTGCCGCCGGTGTGCGCGGGGTTCTGCCGAGCGTGCTGTTTTGCCCCGACCATCTGGACATGGTTAAGCGAGGCGCCAGTGTGCGCCGCGCCGCCCTCGATGACTTTGGCATGCAGCTGAGCGCACGCTATGCCGATCTTGCGAGCACCTATGGGCGCTGCGTGACCCAGCGTAACGCCTTGCTCAAGGAGACCTGGTGCTGCCGCGAGATGCTCGGCGCGTGGAACGATTCGATTGCCCGCGCGGGCTCGGCCCTGCTCGTGCACCGGTTGGCCCTGCTCGACCGGCTGGCGGGCCATGTGCACACTGCCTACGGGCAAGTGGCGTCAGGTGAGACCGCCAACGTGACCTATGCGTCCACGCTGGGGGATTTGCCCCAGGTCGAGGATCGCGAAGAGCTGAAGGGCTGGGCGTACGAGCGCATGCTGGCCGCCCTTGACGAGCATGCCGACGAGGAAATTCGCCGCGGCGTGACGTTGGTGGGACCGCATCGCGACGAGATCGAGTTCACCGTGGCTGGTCGCTCCGCCCGTTCATTTGCCAGCCAAGGACAGCAGCGCACGCTGGTGCTGTCCTGGAAGGTGGCCGAGGTTGCCGTGGCTCGCGATGTCCTGGGCACCGCCCCACTGCTGCTTCTGGACGACGTGATGAGCGAGCTCGACGGCGAACGTCGCGGCGCTTTCCTGCGGCTGATCGGCGATGATATCCAGACGGTCATAACTACGACCAACCTGGGGTACTTTACCGATGACCTGCTTGATCGAGCCAAGGTGGTGAGCATGGGTGAGACGTGCTAATTACGAGCGCGAGAGCGAGACAGTCGCCTTCAGCGGGTTTTTGAACGCAGAGCGCCAGCGCATCCTGGCGGCTGCAACGCCTAAGCGCCGTGCGCAGATGGAGGCCGCCGAGGAGTCGCGCACGGTCTATCGCGCATGGAACGCGGTGTGCTCGGGCACGCGCGAGGGGCGGCATGTGACGGGACTGCGCTACCTGCCCGAGTCCAATGAGCTGCTGGTGTATCTCGACTCGCCCTCGTGGACGCAGGAAATGACGCTGTTGCGCGAGATCATCCGCGCGCGCATGGAGCGCGCCGGTGCGCATGTGGACGGCCTGGTGTTCAAAACCACCGCGCCCGGTCACACGCCGCCCGCCGCCAAGGAGCGCCTGCGCCCGGCGACGACCGAGCGCCCGCCGGCCCCGCACGCCGACCTAAGTGAGGCCGAGTGCACCGAGATCGAGCGCCAGGTGGCGCCCATCGAAGACCAAAAACTGCGCGAGGCCCTCGAGAATGCCATGAGAGCCAGTGCCGAGTGGGCCAAGGGCGTGCAAAGCAAAAAAGAGCCTTAAATCGCATCTGGTGGCCTTGTAGAGCCAAATACCCTCGGTCCCGAGGGTATTTTTTTACGATAAACTAGTAAGGCTGTACACATTTTCTTGACTGAAGGAGGACGTGTGGCAAACGAAAACGATTACGATGGCGGCGAGATTAAGATTCTCGAAGGTCTCGAGGCCGTTCGTAAGCGCCCGGGCATGTATATCGGCTCGACGAGCGCCAGCGGTCTGCATCACCTGGTGTGGGAGATCGTTGACAACTCCGTCGACGAGGCCATGGCCGGTTTCTGCACCGAGATCCAGGTGACGGTCCACGCCGACAACTCCATCACGGTCGTCGACAACGGGCGCGGCATCCCCGTCGACGAGCACCCTGTTAAAAAGATCCCGACGCTCGAGGTCGTTATGACGATCTTGCACGCCGGCGGTAAGTTCGATAACTCGGCCTATAAGGTCTCGGGCGGCCTGCACGGCGTAGGCATCTCCGTCGTCAACGCACTGTCCAAGCGCGTGGTCGTTCAGGTTCGTCGCGATGGCAACACCTACGAGATGGAGTTCTCGCGCGGCAAGACCGTCAAGAAGATGGAGGTCGTGGGCACCTCGGATTCGACGGGCACCACCGTCACCTTCTGGCCCGACGACGAGATCTTCGAGACCTGCATCTACGATTTCGATACGCTGCACAACCGTCTGCAGGAGACGGCGTTCCTCAATAAGAACCTCAAGATCGTGCTGACCGACGAGCGCGAGGCGACTCCCCACGTGGAGGAGTTTTGCTACGAGGGCGGCATCATCGACTTCGTCAAGTTCCTCAACGAGGGCAAGGACGTCCCCGAGGCCTTTAAGGAGCCCATCTACATCGAGGGCAAATCGGACACGGACGCTCCCGTGGCCAAGATGGGCGAGGTCGAGGTTTCCCTGCAGTGGAATAGCGGCTACGGCGAGAACGTCATGTCGTTTGCCAACGACATCTACACCCCCGAGGGCGGCATGCACCTTGAGGGCTTCCGCACCGCGCTCACCCGCGTGATCAACGACTACGCGCGCAAACAGAACCTGCTCAAGGAAAAAGACGCCAACCTGACCGGCGACGATGTGCGCGAGGGCCTTTCGGCCGTTATCTCGGTCAAGCTGCCCGATCCGCAGTTTGAGGGGCAGACCAAGGCCAAGCTCGGTAGCTCCTATATGCGCGCGCTCACGCTCAAGATCGTGACCGACGGCCTCGCCGATTACTTGGAGGAGCATCCCAAGCCCGCCCGCGAGATCGTCAAGAAGGCGCAACAGGCCTGCAAGGCGCGCAACGCCGCCCGCAAGGCGCGCGAGGCGACCCGCCGCAAGAGCCTGCTCGAGACGGCATCCCTGCCCGGTAAGCTCGCTGACTGCTCGGTGCGCGATGCCGAGCTGACCGAGCTCTTCATCGTAGAGGGCGACTCGGCAGGCGGTTCGGCCAAGGACGGCCGTCGCCGAGACATCCAGGCGATTCTGCCCCTGCGCGGCAAGATTCTGAACGTCGAGCGCGTTGGTGACCATCGCGCGTTCTCGAGTGACACCATCCAGTCGCTGATTACCGCGATCGGCTGCGGCGTCACGACGAGTGCCGGCGATGGCGGCGACTTCGATATCACCAAGGCGCGCTACCACAAGATCATCATCATGACCGATGCAGACGTCGACGGTGCGCACATCCGCATCCTGCTGCTGACGTTCTTCTACAAGTACATGCGTCCGCTGATCGATGCCGGCTACGTCTATGTCGCCTGCCCGCCCATCTTTGGCATTAAGGTGCGCAACAAGATCCACTACGTGTATCCCAATGGCCGCCAGCCCGAAGACGAGATCCTGCGCGACACCATCCAGAGTCTGGGCCTGAACCCCGACGATAACGACGAAGACGGCAAGGCCAAGGATGGCAAGATCACCAAGAAGCGCAAGGGCTATACCGTCCAGCGCTACAAGGGTCTGGGCGAGATGGACCCCAAGCAGCTCGCCTCGACGACGATGGACCCCAAGACCCGCATCCTGCAGCGCGTGTCGATCGAGGACGCCGTGGTGGCGGACCGCGCCGTGCGCGAGCTGATGGGTTCCGAGGTCGGCTATCGCCGCGAGTACATCGAGAAGCATGCACATGATGCACGATTCCTTGACGCTTAAGAGGAGGTAACGTGGCAGACGATATCAACAACAACGAGGGCATGGGCGAGGCCGGCGATGCCGGCATGCCCGACGATCTGAAGCGCCTGCTTGCCCGTGCTGAGCAGGGCGAGGACGGCGATCCGGACGCCTATAACCCCGATGCCGATGATGATGAGGAAGAAGACGACGACGGCGAGCTCGAGGAGAGCTTTGGCGAAGTCGACCGTGGCGCCTCGGCCGGCGAGGATATCAATGGCGGCCAGCTCCAGATTTCGGAGTTCGGCCGTGAGATGAAACAGTCGTTCATCGAGTATTCGATGTCGGTCATCACGGCGCGCGCCCTGCCGGACGTGCGCGACGGCCTAAAGCCGGTGCACCGCCGCATCCTGTACGCGATGAACGAGAGCGGCATCTACCCCAACCGCCCGCACAAGAAGTCGGCCTGGACGGTCGGCGAAGTTATCGGTAAGTACCACCCGCATGGCGACTCCGCGGTCTATGAGGCCATGGTCCGCCTGGCGCAGTGGTTCTCCATGCGCACGCCGCTCATCGACGGTCACGGCAACTTCGGCAACATCGACGGCGACGGCGCGGCAGCCATGCGTTACACCGAGAGCCGCCTGGCCAAGCCCGCCATGGAACTGCTGCGTGACCTGCAGAAGGATACCGTCGACTGGCAGCCCAACTACGACGAATCGCTCGCCGAGCCCGTGGCACTGCCTGCGCGCTTCCCCAACCTGCTGGTCAACGGTAGCCAGGGCATCGCCGTCGGCATGGCCACCAATATCGCCCCGCATAACCTCACCGAGGCGATCGAGGCAACCTGCTACCTGATCGATAATCCCGACGCCACTGTCGACGAGCTCATGCAGATCATGCCCGGTCCGGACTTCCCCACCGGCGCCATCATCATGGGCAGTGCCGGTATTAAGCAGAGCTACGAGACCGGCCGCGGCTCCATTACCGTGCGCGCCAAGGCTCACGTGGAGTCCACCAAGACCGGCCGCAGCCGCCTGGTCTTTACCGAGATTCCCTACATGGTCAACAAGGGCACCCTGCAGGAGAAGATCGCCCAGCTCGTCAACGACAAGCGCATCGAGGGCATCTCGGATATGCGCGATGAGTCCAACCAGAAGGGTATCCGTCTGGTCATCGAACTCAAGAAGGGCGTCATCCCGCAGGTCGTGCTCAACAACCTGTACAAGTACACCTCGCTGCAGACGACCTTTGGCGCCAACAACCTGGCGCTTGTCAACGGCGTTCCCAAATGCCTGAGCCTGCGCGAGATGCTGCAGCGCTACATCGACCACCAGGTCGACGTCGTCACCCGCCGCACCCGCTTCGACCTTAAGAAGGCCCGGGCCCGCGCGCATATCCTTGAGGGCTACCTGATGGCTCTCGACCATATTGACGAGGTCATCAGCATCATCCGTTCCTCGCAGACCGACTCCGAGGCCAGCAGCCGCCTGATCGAGCGCTTTGGCTTTACGCCCGAGCAGACCACGGCCATCCTCGAGATGAAGCTGCGCCGCCTGACCGGCCTGGAGCGCGACAAGATCCAGGAAGAGCTGGACGGCCTGCGCCGCGCCATCGCCTACTACGAGGACCTGCTGGCGCACGAGGAGAAGATCCTGGGCGTCATTAAGGAAGAGATGCGCGAGATCTCCAAGAAGTTCGGCGATAAGCGCCGCACCGAGATCAGCCATGTCGAGAAGGACCTGGACGTCGAGGACCTCATTGCCGATGAGGACATGGTCGTGACCATCACCCACACCGGCTATGTTAAGCGCATCCCGGTGGCCGCCTACCGCGCCCAGAAGCGCGGCGGCAAGGGCGTGTCGGGCGTCAACCTCAAAGAGGACGACGTCATCGACGAGATGTTCATCGCGTCCACGCACGAGTACGTGCTGTTCTTCTCGAGCAAGGGTAAGGTCTATCGCCTGAAGGTGCACGAGCTGCCGGTGGGTACGCGCCAGGCACGCGGTACCGCGATCGTCAACCTGCTGCCCTTCGAGGAGGGCGAGAAGATCGCGAGCGTCATCAGCTGCCGCGAGTTCCCTGCCGACGAGTATCTGATGTTTGCCACCAAGAGCGGCATGGTCAAGAAGACCGTGATGAGCGCGTATGACCGCAGCCGTCGCGACGGCCTGATCGCTATCAACCTGCGTGACGACGACGCGCTGCTGAACGTGCGCCGCGTGCGCGAGGGCGACAAGATTATCCTGGCCACCACCGCGGGCAAGGCGATCATGTTCTCCGAGGAACAGGTGCGCGCCACCGGCCGCGATACCAGCGGCGTTCGCGGTATCGGTATGAAGGACGGCGTGAGCGTTCTGGGCATGGAAGTCACTAACGGCAACGGCGATCTATTCGTCATCACCGAGCGCGGCTACGGCAAGCGCACGCCGGTCGCGGACTACCCGGAGCAGAATCGCGGCGGCCAGGGCGTCTACACCATCCAAATGACCGAGCGTAAGGGCAACCTCGCGGCCATGAAGACGGTGGGCCCGCAGCACGAGCTGTTCATCGTGACGGAGGGCGCGACGGTCATTCGCGTCAAGACCGACGAGATCAGCCAGACTGGCCGCGCTACCCAGGGCGTCAAGATGATGACCGTCGACGACAACGACCGCATCTGCGCCGTAGCCCGCATGACGGCAGCCAAGGAAAAACCCGAAGGCGAAGGCGCCGAGGCCGCAGCCGACACCGAAGAGGCCCCAGTCGACCTAGGCGACGGCAACGACATGCCAGAGGATCTCCTAGACGAGTAAGAGGCCCTAGCTGGTAAAAATCATCAGACCCCTTACATCGGCGGTCGGCGCACTGCGCGCCGACCGCTTTTTTGACAATCTTGAACCTCGCGTCGGCCCCGGCTGCCCGGCGGCATACGAAGTCGATCGCGAGTTCCGCACGAGCCGGAGAGCACTTAATGTGCTCTCCGTGCGAG
>ENA-OWPB01000490-OWPB01000490.1-human-gut-metagenome-genome-assembly--contig:-NODE-490-length-49878-cov-4.615559_pt1 | contig 49878 bp, 24 predicted proteins | sample MGYA00248260_ERZ651838 | MGnify/ENA primary metagenome ERZ651838 (study PRJEB26924, sample SAMEA4378304) | human gut metagenome | biome: human gut; feature: human-associated habitat; material: faeces... | reverse complement strand
CCAGCCTTCAGAGCATCACAGATCATAAAGTCTGTGATGCTCTGAAGGCTGGTCAGTTTCATCTCATCGCCGACTTCCTCCAGATCTTCGTCTTCACATTCTTCCAGAAGCGGAGCATTGCTTGCAAGCAGACGTTCAATCATGAACTGAAGGAAACCATCCTCTGCAGAAAGCTTGGTGCCGCCGCCGAAAGCAGTCTCGCGGATACGGTAAACCATATAGCCGCCCTCCCGGTTTTCACCGGATAAACGAACCGGAATGTGATTTTCGCCGAGCCAGCGGAGCAGGCTTACAAAGCGGGCATCCACTTTTTTGATATCAGCGATTACAGTAGAACCATCATCTTCTTTAAATTCAAAAGCGGTACGCTTGTTCTGATTGGTAAACGTTCCGCAGGAGTGATGTTTCCAGGCTTTTTTGCTGTTGTCAAGGACAAGAAGCGGTTTGTCTGCGGAAGAAACATTTTCGTCGGAAGCAAAGGTGGTATAAGTACATTCCGGAACAGCATCCGGTTCCGGGGTGTTATTAAAATCAAATACAGGCATAAAAAAACTCCTTTCATCATTAGCACCAGAAAGAAAAGCGAAATATTGCAAAATCTTCTGTGTGTCAAGTGTATCATGGATTGCTGACCGGCTCAATAGTATTTTCGCATCAATTTCACCGGAACAAAATCCACAGTCATCTCTTGACAAATCCGTCTGCCTTCGCTATGATTAACGTGGACAAAGGCGAGGAAGAAGAGGAGTACATACACAGCTCTTTCAGAGAGGGTTTTTCGCAGGCTGGAAGGAAACCTAAGGATGCGTGGATGGAAGGTAGCTTTGGAGCCGGAGGGCAGAACGAGTTCTGTGACAAGCGGTATGCAGATAAGTATACGCGGACAGGACAGTAAGCTTTCACGTGACCCGACGTTAAAGGGAAATGAGGTATGCATCCGTCTGTGATGTATATGAAAAAAGGTGGTACCGCGTAAATGACGCCCTTTGCAGAATCTCCGTTTCCGGGGATGATGCAGAGGGCTTTTTTCGTTGAAACATTCCGTCTGGAGTGTATTTAATTTAATGTGCAGAACAAACAACAGCAGGAGGACAACATGAGCAAAGAATTAGCAAAGACTTATGATCCGAAGGGAATCGAGGATCGTATTTATCAGAACTGGTTGGATAAGAAATATTTCCATGCGGAAGTCGACCGCAGCAAGAAACCGTTTACGATCGTTATGCCGCCGCCAAACGTAACCGGTCAGCTGCATATGGGACATGCACTGGACAACACGATGCAGGATATCCTGATCCGCTATAAGAGAATGCAGGGCTATAATGCACTGTGGCAGCCGGGAACCGACCACGCGGCGATCGCTACGGAAGTAAAGGTCATCCAGAAACTCAAAGAGCAGGGCATTGATAAAAACGATATCGGACGTGAAGAATTCTTAAAACACGCCTGGGAGTGGAAAGAGGAGTACGGGGGACGTATCGTAAATCAGCTGAAAAAACTGGGTTCTTCTGCTGACTGGGACAGAGAACGTTTCACAATGGATGAGGGATGTTCCAAAGCAGTTGAAGAAGTTTTCGTAAAATTATATAACAAAGGTTATATCTACAAAGGTTCCAGGATCATCAACTGGTGTCCGGTATGTAAAACTTCCATTTCAGATGCAGAGGTAGAACACGTAGATCAGGACGGATTCTTCTGGCATATCAATTACCCGATCGTCGGAGAAGAAGGACGTTTCGTGGAGATCGCGACCACCCGTCCGGAGACACTGCTTGGAGATACGGCCGTTGCCGTAAACCCGGAAGATGAAAGATACCAGGATCTGGTCGGCAAGATGCTGAAGCTGCCGCTGACAGACCGTGAGATCCCGGTGATCGCGGATTCTTACGTAGATAAAGAATTTGGAACAGGATGCGTAAAGATCACACCGGCACACGACCCGAACGACTTTGAGGTTGGCAAGAGACATAATCTGCCGGAGATCAATATCATGAATGACGATGCGACGATTAACGAACTGGGCGGCAAATATGCAGGCATGGATCGTTATGAGGCAAGAAAAGCCATGGTAGCAGACCTGGATGCACTGGGACTTCTGGTAAAAGTTGTTCCGCATACACACAGCGTCGGCACACACGACCGCTGTAAGACAACCGTTGAGCCGATGATCAAACCGCAGTGGTTTGTAAAGATGCAGGAGATGGCGAAACCGGCGATCGAAGCTCTGAAAAAGAACGAGCTGAATTTTGTACCGGATCGTTTTGACAAGATCTATCTGCACTGGCTGGAGAACATCCGTGACTGGTGTATTTCCAGACAGCTCTGGTGGGGACATCGTATCCCGGCATATTACTGTGACGAGTGCGGCGAAGTGGTCGTTGCAAAAGAAATGCCGAAGGTCTGCCCGAAATGCGGATGCACACACTTTAAACAGGATGAAGACACACTGGATACCTGGTTCTCTTCCGCACTGTGGCCGTTCTCCACACTTGGCTGGCCGGATAAGACCGAAGATTTTGATTACTTCTATCCGACCGATGTGCTGGTAACCGGATATGACATCATTTTCTTCTGGGTGATCCGTATGGTATTTTCTGCGATCGAGCAGACCGGAAAAGTGCCGTTCCATCATGTACTGATCCATGGTCTGGTACGTGATTCCCAGGGAAGAAAGATGAGTAAATCTTTAGGAAACGGTATTGATCCGCTGGAAATCATTGACCAGTACGGAGCAGATGCCCTGCGTCTGACACTGATCACCGAAAATGCTCCAGGAAATGACATGCGTTTCTACATGGAGCGTGTGGAGGCAAGCCGTAACTTCGCAAACAAGGTATGGAATGCATCCAGATTTATCATGATGAACCTTGAAAAAGCAGAAGTTCCGGGTGAAATGCCGAAAGATCAGCTGACGGCAGCCGATAAATGGATCCTCTCCAAAGTCAATACACTGGCAAAAGAAGTAACCGAGAACATGGATAAATATGAACTGGGTATTGCCGTTCAGAAAGTGTATGATTTTATCTGGGAAGAATTCTGCGACTGGTACATCGAGATGGTAAAACCGCGTCTGTACAATGACGGGGATACCACAAAATCAGCAGCAATTTGGACACTGAAGACGGTTCTGGTAAATGCTCTGAAACTGCTGCATCCGTATATGCCGTTTATCACAGAAGAGATCTTCTGCACGCTGCAGTCCGAGGAAGAATCCATCATGATCTCCAAATGGCCGGAGTTCACTAAAGAGTGGCATTTTGCAGAGGATGAGGCAGCCGTTGAGATGATCAAAGAGGCAGTCCGCGGTATCCGAAACGTGCGTACAGGCATGAACGTACCGCCAAGCAAGAAAGCAAAAGTATTTGTCGTATCCGAAAGCGAGAATGTGAGAAATACGTTCGAAAACGGAAAAGTATTCTTTGCAACCCTTGGAAGTGCAAGCGAAGTGACGGTTCAGGCAGACCGCAGCGGCATCGACGAAGATGCAGTATCTGCCGTGCTTCCGGAGGCAGTCATCTATATGCCGTTTGCAGAACTGGTTGACATCGACAAAGAGATCGAGCGTCTGCAAAAAGAAGAACAGCGTCTGACAAAAGAGCTGGCACGTGTCAACGGCATGCTAAGCAATGAGCGTTTCATGAGCAAGGCACCGGAGAGCAAAGTTGCAGAGGAACGTGCAAAATTAGAGAAATACAGCCAGATGATGGATCAGGTAAAAGAAAGACTGACTCATCTTCAGGCAAGATAGGAAACAGGATGCCTCCGGCATTCTTACTGTGAAAAAAGTGGTTCTGTACTTTGTGCGGGACCACTTTGCAGCATCAGGCAAAACAGGACACAGGAAGGGAAATGCTTATGTCATTGCAGTTGATCTACGGTCCATCCGGCAGTGGAAAATCGTATACACTTTATAAAAAAATCATAGAGCAGTCCATACGGGAGCCGGACCGGGAGTTTATCGTGATCGTTCCGGAGCAGTTTACCATGCAGACACAGCGGGAACTCGTAGAACTGCATCCAAACAGGGGAATTTTAAATATTGATGTGCAGAGTTTTTTGCGTCTGGCATGGAGGATCTTTGAGGAAGTCGGGGTGGATACACACACCGTTCTGGAGGACACCGGAAAGAATCTGCTGCTGCGGCGTGTGGCATCCCGTCAGAAAAATGATCTGACGGTGCTTGGACGAAATTTTCGCAAGCCCGGCTATATTTCGCAGGTCAAATCCATCATTTCTGAGCTGAAGCAGTATGATGTTTCACTGGAAGAACTGGATGAGCAGCTGCGTTCGGGGAAAAAAGATGCATTATCTTATAAATTACAGGATATTCGAAACCTGTATGAGGGATTTCAGGAAGAACTTCAGGGAAAGTACATTACTTCGGAAGAGATCCTGGAAGAGCTCTGTTATGTCGTAAAAAAATCTGAAATTTTAAAAGGCTGTGTGGTCGCCCTGGATGGATTTACCGGATTTACGCCGATCCAGAACAAGCTGCTGAGGGAACTGATGCAGACGGCGGAGAAAATCTATGTCACGGTGACGTTGGATGCCTGGGAAGATCCGATGAAAAAGGTTTCCATGCATAAACTCTCTTATCTGAGCAAAAAGACGATACAGCAGCTGGCCGGGGCGGCAAAAGAATGTGGCTGTATGCTGGAAAATCCGGAAGTGCTCGGAAAAGAAGGAAGCATCCGTTTCAGAAGTGCACCGGCACTTCGCTTTCTGGAGAGACATCTGTTCCGACCGGGCAATCAGATTTATGAAGCCCGAGATTCACAGAAGTTGGAGCGGGAGCTGTCTTTGCATGTGGCAAGAGATGCGAAAGCAGAGGCAGAATTTGCGGCACGGACGATCTGGCATCTGGTGCGTGAAGAGAATCTGCGTTACCGGGATATTGCCGTGATCACCGGGGATATGGAATCATTTGGTGACCATATGAAAAAGGAATTGCAGCAGAAAGGCATTCCGTGTTTTATCGACCGCACCAGGAAGCTCCTCTTAAATCCGCTGGTTGAATTTCTGCGGTCGGCCCTTCAGATCGCAGCCAAAAGCTTTCGCTATGAAAGCGTGTTCCGTTATCTGCGAACCGGGCTTGTGGGGCTAAAAAAGGATGAGATCGACCGGCTGGAAAACTATGTGCTGGCAAATGGAATCAATAGCCGCAGACGCTGGGAAGAGCCGTGGGATGAACAGGAAGAACCGTTCAAAGAGAAGATCCTGCCGCCGCTGCTTGCCTTTGTGGATCAGGTCAGAGAAAAGGACGGGACGGTGCGTCAGAAAACAGAAGCACTTTATGATCTGATGGTGCATTATGGTATTGAGCAGAAAATGCAGGATTACCGGGAAAAATTTGAGCAGGAAGAGGCTTATGACCTTGCAAGAGAATACGAGCAGATCTACGGCATAGTGATCGAGCTGTTTGACAAACTGGTGGAGCTGCTTGGTGATGAGCCGATGAGCCTTCAGGAATATACTGAAATCCTCGATGCCGGATTTGAGGAGGCCAAGGTTGGCATGATCCCTCCGACGATGGACTGTGTGCTGGTCGGCGATATCGAGCGTACCAGGTTAAAGGACATCAAAGTACTGTTTTTTTTGGGACTGAATGACGGCTGGGTGCCGAAAAAAGAAGAAAAAACCAGTATTCTCTCCGATATGGACCGGGAAACCTTATCCGAGCTTGGCATGGAACTGGCACCGACGGCAAGGGAAAACAGTTATATCCAGAAGTTTTATCTGTATCTGAATCTGACAAAACCATCGGCAAAGCTTTATCTTTCTTACGGAAGGATGGGGCTGGACGGACGCGTGCTGCGTCCTTCCTATGTGGTCGGAAGTATTTTAAGGATGTTTCCGCAGCTGACGCTTCAGGATGAAGATCTGATTGAAGATCCGCTTGCAAGGATCACAACGGCAGAGAGCGGGATTGTGCATCTGGCGGACGGACTGAGAAAAGCGGCACTTGGAAGCGTGGAGAAGACGGCGGCCAGTCTGTTTGGATGGTACGAAGGACAGGAAAAATATCAGGATCTGGCGAAAAAGCTGCTGGATGCGGCCTTTCTGCATGGAAAGACGGAGGCGATGTCAAAGACGACGGCAAAACGGCTTTACGGACAGACGCTGGTCAACAGTGTCAGCCGGCTGGAGAAATTTTCGGCGTGCTCCTATGCACATTTTCTGAATTATGGTCTTCGGGTATCGCAAAGAGATCTGTTTGTATTCCAGCCGGTGGATATGGGGAATATTTTCCATAAGGTGCTGGAGTCTTACGCACGAAAAGTGGAGGCGAGCGAATATACCTGGTTTAACATTCCGGAGAAAGAACAGAAACGTCTGGCGGCGGAGACGGTAGAAGAGGTTTCCGAAGCTTATGCATCAACCCTTCTGCATTCCAGTGCCAGAAATGAATATGTGATCCGCCGCATGAAGCGGATCATGGAACGCACGATCTGGGCACTGACCAGGCAGGTGCGTGCCGGAAACTTTATTCCGTCCAATTTTGAAGTGCCGTTTTTAAGTTCTTCGGACTTGAAGGCGGTGAATATCGCACTTTCGGACGAAGAGACGATGCGGCTGAAAGGGCGGATCGACCGCATTGATCTGTACGAAACGGAGGATGAAGTTCTGGTAAAAGTCGTAGATTATAAATCAGGAAATAAAGTGTTTGATCTACAGGAATTTTATTACGGACTGCAGATGCAGCTTGTCGTTTATCTGAATGCGGCACTGGAGATGGAACAACGCATTCATCCGGATAAAAAAATAAAACCGGCAGGCATCTTCTATTATGCAATGAAAGATCCGATCGTGGATCAGAAGCATGGGGAGAGCGAAGAAGAGCTGGAAAAACGGATTTTGAAAGAGCTGCGTCCAAATGGTCTTGTCAATGCAGAAAGTGAAGTGGTAGAAGCACTTGACCGCAGTCTGGAGAAAACATCCGAGGTCATTCCGGTTGCCAGAAACAAAGACGGCAGCTATTCTCGCTATGCGAGTGTGGCATCCGAAGAGCAGTTTTTGACACTTTCGAAATTTGTGGAAGAGAAGATGCGGGCGATCGGATGTGCGATCCTTGAGGGAGATGTAAAGATCAATCCTTATGAAAAGAAAGGAAAAACAGCCTGCGATTACTGTGAATTTAAAGATATCTGCGGTTTTGATCGGAAAATACCGGGCATGCATTACCGGAGGCTCAAAGAACTGGATCCGGATGATATCTGGGAATTTTTGCGAGAAGGAGGGGATTTTTGATGGGAAATCTGTGGACAGAAGAACAGAAGCAGGTCATCTGGCTTCGAAACCGGAATATTCTGGTCTCGGCGGCGGCAGGTTCCGGAAAGACAGCCGTTCTGGTAGAGCGTATTTTGCAGAAGATCACGGACAGGGAACATCCGGTGGATATTGACCGTCTGCTGATCGTGACGTTTACAAGAGCTGCGGCGGCAGAGATGCGTGAGCGGATCGGACTGGAAATCCAGAAAAGGCTGCTCGCAGATCCGGATAACGAGAATCTGCAAAGACAGGAAACGCTGCTTTTTCATGCACAGATCACGACGATCGACAGTTTCTGTCAGTCGGTGCTTCGGACATATTTTCATCTGATCGATCTGGATCCGGCGTTTTCCATCGTGGATGAAGGAGAGGCAAAACTTCTACGGCGAGATACGGCGGAAGAGCTTCTGGAAGAAAAGTATCGGGAGGGCGATACGGACTTTTTACAGTTTGTGGAATGTTTTGCAAACGGAAAAAATGATGAGAATCTGATCGAAATGATCTGGCAGGTCTATGAATTTTCCAGAAGTCATCCATGGCCGGAAGAATGGCTGGAAGAATGTAAGAAAAATTATGATATTGATACACTGGAAGATCTGATCTCAAGTGAATGGATGAAAATGATCTGTGAGCAGGTCGATCAGACCCTGAATGATCTGGAAATAATCCGAACAGAAGCCCTGAAAGTCGCAAATTCGCCGTACGGACCGTGGATGTACGCAGATGCCCTGGAGCAGGACGGCGAGATCTTAAAACAGCTTTCGAAAGGCAATGATTACGCAGAATATGCCAGACGTTTTCTGAACATCAGAAAATTTGCAGTGCTTTCCAGAAAAAAAGATGAAGAAGTATCGGATGAAAAGCGGGAACAGGTAAAGCTTTTGCGTGATCAGATCAAAAAAGGCATTGCCTCTTTGCAGGAGCAGTATTTTTACCAGAGTCCGCAGGAGATGTTAGAAGAGCTGAAGGCGGGAAAAGTGTCCGCACAGATGCTTTTGATGCTGGCATCCGAGTTTGGATTGCGGTTTACGGAGAAAAAACGGGAGCGAAATCTTTTGGATTTCTCAGATCTGGAACATCTGGCACTGCAGATCCTGGTGAAAAAAGAGAATGGAAATGTGGTGCCAGGTGAAGCGGCACTGGCTTTTTCAAAGCAGTTCGAAGAGATCATGATCGATGAATATCAGGACAGCAACATGGTCCAGGAGCTGATCCTGACCAGCATTTCCAGATGCAGCATGGGGCAGAACAATCTGTTTATGGTCGGTGATGTCAAGCAGAGTATTTACCGGTTCCGTCTTGCCTGCCCGGAGCTGTTCATGGAAAAATACGATACCTATACGACGGAAGACTCCGAAAATCAGAAGATCGAGCTGCACAAAAATTTCCGAAGCCGAAAGGAAGTGCTCTTTGATGTCAATTTTATTTTTCGCAAGATTATGCACCGGAATCTCGGGAATGTAGAATATGATGATAATGCGGCACTCTATGCCGGGATCGAATTTCCGAAACTGGTCACCAATGTTGAGATGGATGATCTGACGGCAGCAAAATCTCCGCTTTCCGGAAGTGAGATCCTGCTCTTTGATGCAGATTCGGTGACAGAGACAAATGCAAGAGAGGCCGAAGCACGTATGATCGGCGGACAGATCAAAGCGATCGTCGGAAGAGAGCTGGTCTATGACAAAGAAAGCAGGCATTACCGAAAAGCAGAATATCGCGATATCGTCATTTTGCTGCGTTCTTTAAGCGGCTGGTCGGAAGAATTTCTGGCAGTTTTATCGGATATGGGAATTCCGGCGTACACCGGGACGAGAAGCGGTTATTTTTCGGCACTGGAAGTGCGTACGGTGCTGTCCTTTCTGCGTGTCCTGGATAATCCAAGACAGGACATTCCGTTTACCGCAGTGCTGACGTCTCCAATCGGCACGTTTGCGACAGAAGAACTGGCGAAGATCCGTACGGAGAATCCCGAAGTTTCTTATTATGAAGCGTGCCGGGCGTATGAAAATGCGGGCAGCGACGGGATTTTAAGAGAAAAACTTCAGAAGTTTTTTAAAGTGCTGGAACATTTTCGCAGTTGTGTGCCGTATACGCCGATGCACGAGCTTCTGTGGAAAATTTACGAAGAAACCGGATATTTTGACTATGTATGTGCGATGCCGGCGGGATCGCAGAGAAAGGCAAATCTTGAGATGCTCGCAGAAAAGGCGGCAGCTTATGAGAGTACCAGCTACCGCGGCCTGTTTAATTTTGTGCGATATATCGAAAATCTGCAGAAATATGAAGTGGATTTCGGTGAGGCAAGTACGATCGGAGAAGAAGAGAATACGGTGCGGATCATGAGCATCCATAAGAGCAAGGGACTGGAGTTTCCGGTCGTCTTTGTGGCAGGACTCGGAAAAGCATTTAACCGGCAGGATGCCAGAAGTACGATCGCCATCCACCAGAATTATGGCGTGGGCTGTGATGTCGTTGATCCGCTGCTTCGGACCAAGGCACCGACAATCTTAAAGAAAGCGATCCAGCAGATCCTGCTGACGGAAAGTCTCGGGGAAGAACTGCGAGTCCTCTATGTGGCGGTGACACGTGCAAAAGAAAAGCTCTATTTGAGCGGAAGTCTCAAAAAAATGGAAGATACGATCGCGAAATGGAGCGGCAGGGCAGGAAAAAAGCAGCTGTCTTATCTGGAGATCAAAAATGCCGCATCGATGCTCGAATGGATTCTGCGTTCTGTGCTCTATGAAGAAGGGATACAGTCAGAAATTCCAATCCGCAAATATAGCGTGGATGACCTGTACCGGGAAAAACTGGATGAGGAAAACCACGGCGATACGATCTTGCGGCAGTTCAGAGATCACCTTTTTGAAAAGGAGGAAGGATATGCCGCTTTTCTTGCCTGGATGACGCAGGAGAGCGCGAAAATCTATCCATATGAAGGAAGGCTGGAGATCCAGGGAAAATGTTCGGTTTCAGAGATCAAGCGTCAAAGTCAGATACAGGAGCAGAAAGAAGAACCGGAAAATCAGGGGATCGTACTGATAAAAGAACCGGAAGATACGGCAACAGTCCCAAAATTTCTGGAGGCAAAAGAAGAAAAGAGCGGGGCGGTAAAAGGAACTGCCATGCATCATGTGATGCAGCGGCTTGATTTTACGGCAGCGGATACGGTCCGACAGGTGGAAGCACAGCTTTTGGAACTTCAAAAGAAAAAACAGATAAGCGAAGAAGAGATATCGCTTTTGAACATTCCGGCGATCGTGCACTTTTTCCGAACCGATATCGGGAAACGGGCGGCAGATGCGGCCAGAAGAGGTCAGCTTTATCGCGAAAAACAGTTTGTGATCGGTGTGCCGGCATCGGATATCCGGCCGCAGTGGGATAAAGAAGAAATGGTTTTGGTACAGGGAATCATTGATGCATGGTTTTATGAAGGAGACCAGATCGTTCTGCTGGACTATAAGACGGACCGGGTTTTAAAAGGACAGGAACAGAAGTTAAAAGAACGCTATCAGGCACAGCTTGATTACTATGCAAAGGCACTGAAACAGACGACCGGGCATGAAGTAAAGGAAAAAATCATTTATGCCTTCTCTTTGCAGGAGGGCATCGCTCTTTAAACCTTGCATTTTGCTGCCGGTCGATATATACTGGAAAAGATGTGGATGCAAAGATCAGGGTGTGGACTTTGTTTTTGTTCTGTGTAAAGATCAAAGCATCCAAAAAACGTAGTGCGGCGGATCATAAGAATCCGCTTTACAGAAAAAGTAAGGAAGGTAATATGGCAGAATTTATAAAAAAATTATACCGTAATCAGGGCATCCGCTATATTTTCTTTGGCGGGTGTACGACATTTGTAAATCTTGGAAGTTATGTCCTGCTGCGAACTGTACTTGGGGTTGATATGACGCTTGCAAATGTGCTGGCGATCTTTCTCTCTATCCTGTTTGCATACGCAGTCAACAAACAGTTTGTTTTTGAAAGCCGCACGCATGGAGTGCGGGAACTGGCCGTGGAAATGGGCAGTTTTATCGGAATGCGTCTCTCCACGATGTTTATCGAAGTGTTCGGCGTTGTTTTTCTGAGCTGTCTGTTTGGCATTCCGGAAGTGGGTTCCAAGCTGGCACTTCAGGTGGTTGTGCTGGTGCTGAACTATATTTTCAGCAAAGTGTTTGTATTCTCGGAAAAAGAGAAGGCACCGGTAAATCCGGTAAAACGCAACTGCTGCATCCTCGGCTTTGCCATTCCGGCACTGACGATCGCACTGGCGTTTGCAGTCAATCAGGTATTTCCGTTTGGAGATCATGGTGTGCTGATCATCGATTCACTCCACCAGTATCTTCCGTTTTTTACGGAATTCCATGAAAAACTGGAACAGGGAAGTTCCCTTCGCTATTCTTTTGGAGGAGGACTGGGCTTTAATTTCTGGGCAACGTATGCCTATTATCTGGCGAGCCCGCTGAATTTCCTGATTGTGCTTTTCCCGAAGAGAAATATGATGGATGCGATGGCACTTCTGATCGTGATCAAGATCGGACTTTGCGGTCTTACCTCTGCCTGGTATTTCAGTACGAAGAGCAAAGGCCAGACTTACATGCCGCTTGTGTTCTCGCTGATGTTTTCTCTTGGCAGCTTTATCATCGGATACTATTTCAACCTGATGTGGCTGGACAGCATTGCCATGCTGCCGCTTGTGATGATGGGGATCGAGCGGATTTTAAAAGGAGAGAGGGGCAGTCTGTTCTGCATTTCCCTGTTTTATGCATTATACTGCAACTATTACATCGGCTTTATGCTCTGCCTGTTTTCCTGCCTTTATTTTGTGGTTCTGTGGATCAGTGCAAGAGAGATCAAGATCAAAAACATCATTACTTCAGCAGTCAATTTCGGCTGGCATGCCCTGCTTGCAGGAGGTATGGCTGCCGTGGTACTGCTGCCGGCCTATGTCGCACTTGGCGTTACGGAGTCTGCGGAGAACAGTTTTCCAAGCCCGATCAAGCTGTTTGTCAATAATTTATCGCAGCTGACGAGCCAGTTTGCGTTCTGCGAACCGATCAACATTGCGGACGACCAGATCGGTGTCAATGCATTCTGCGGAACGGTGACGCTGATCCTGGCTGTTCTGTATCTGCTGGATAAAAATATCAAGCTGCGTGAACGGAGCGCAAAGACGGCACTGCTTGTGCTGCTCTATGCAAGCTTTGATGTCAATGTGCTCAACTATATCTGGCATGGTTTCCATGTACAGAACGGACTGCCGAACCGTTTTGCATTTATCTATATTTTCCTGATGCTCACGATGGCGTTTGATGCCTGGAGGCATATGCATAAGTTTAAGGTATGGCAGGTTCTTCTGGCGATGGCAGCACCGCTTGCGTTTGCCATCTATTCTGCAGTGACCGGACTTGGCGAACGGGAACTGTATACGTATGGCATCACCATCGGACTTCTGATCCTCTATGGTATGGCGATGCTGATCTATCGCCTTGGGAAAATGCACCGGGAGGTCTTCCGCTCTCTTTTCTTTTTCCTGGCAGCGGTGGAAATGGTAAGTTATGCGATCTTTGGTGTATTCTGCAACGGAACTGTGGGACGAAGTACCTATCTGGATGAACAGATCGCCTATGAAAAAACAACCGAACGACAGGAAGGCAGACAGGGAAATCAGGATAATTTCTATCGAAGCGAGATTGACAGCAACCGTATGCGTGACGAGAATATGTTTCTCGGAGCGGACGGCGTGGTTCTGTTTTCCTCTACAATGCCGGCAGCTACGGTTGATATGTGCAAAGGCCTCGGTATTGAGGCGAGAACGAATAAAAACGGTTACAATGGATTTACCAAACTGGTCAATGATATTTTCGGCGTAAAATATGTGCTCTCGAGCCGCGGAACCAATCAGCTCTATCAGATGGAGAAAGTCGATCAGGAAGGTGATATGAATCTGTATAAGAACAGCGGGGCATTGAGTCTTGGATTTATGGTAAAAGATGACATTATTGACTGGACGACAGACAGCACCGATCATTTTGAGGTACAGAATGATTTCGTGGCGATGGCAACCGGTATTGATGAAGATCTTTTTGAACTGGAAGAGACGATCGACATGGAAGACGGCGGCACTTATACAATCGTGCTTCCGGCGGGCAAACAGGTTTATCTGGATGTGACCTCATCTGTGTCCAGCATTGAGATCACGACACCGGATTATACAAGAACATATGACACTTATAACGATCATTTGTATGACCTCGGATGTTTTGATGCGATCGACAATGCGACAGTCACCTGCACCTTTAAGGAAAACCAGAGCGGACCGGTGACAGCGGAAGTGTGGACCTGCGATCAGGAACTCTATCAGCAGGTACATGATGAGCTAGCCAAATCTCAGTTACAGCTCACAAAATTTGAGGACGGAAAGTTTGAAGGAACGGTGGAAGCGGCCGAAGACGGCGTTCTGATGCTTTCTCTTCCATATGATGAAGGATGGAGTGTCAAGATCGATGGCGAAGACGATGATTATTATATGATCGGAGATGCACTGACCGGTGTTGATGTGACAGAAGGAACACACACGATCACGTTTGAATATACGCCGGAAGGACTCTGGAAGGGTACCTGGATCAGCCTGATCTGTGTGGCACTTTACCTGCTGACCAGTGCGATCTGGATCAGAAAAGGTAAAAAGCCGGAACTTTCATCTGCAGGTGATGCGTTTGAAGAATATGACTTTGAAAACGGACAGGCAGAAAAAGACGCGGATGAGAAAGATGAAACAGCAGAAGAAACCGTATCTGCGGATCAGGCGGACGCAGATACAGGAGATATACAAGAAGGAGATGGAGAGGATCATGGAATTTGAGTTCTCGAAGAAAGCGGACAGCTTTCAGGCAGGAATTTTTGCAATATTAAATGAAAAGAAAGAAGAGATGGTGAAGGCGGGAAAGAAAGTTTATAATCTTTCCGTCGGCACACCGGATTTCAAGCCGGCACCTCATATCATGGAAGCTGTTTCAGAGGCGGCAAAAGATCCGGAAAATTATAAATATGCACTGACAGACCGCCCGTTTCTTCTGGAGGCAGTGCAGAATTTTTATAAGAGAAGATTTGGTGTATCCATTGAGCCGGAAGAGATCATGACGATCAACGGTTCACAGGAAGGTATGGCTCATATTGCCTGGGCACTCTGCAATCCGGGCGATGTGGTCTTAACTCCGAATCCGGGGTATCCGATCTTCAGCATCGGTCCGTCTCTGTGCGGTGCGGATGTGCGTACTTATCCTTTGTACCGTGAAAACGGATTTCTGCCGAAGCTTTCTGATATTCCGGAAGAGACGGCAAAAGCAGCAAAATACATGCTGGTTTCTTATCCGTTAAATCCGGTCTGTGCAACGGCGAATGATGCCTTTTATGAAGAGCTGATTGCATTTGCGAAAAAATATAATATCATTATTTTACATGATAATGCATATTCTGATATTATCTACGGAGGAAGAGAAGGAAAATCTTTTTTAAGCTACGAAGGGGCAAAAGAGGTCGGTGTGGAGTTTTATTCTCTGTCCAAGTCTTACAACCTTACCGGTGCAAGAATTTCTTTTGTGATTGGAAATCAGAAGATCGTAGATAAATTCCGTTCTGTGAGAACGCAGTTTGATTATGGTGTTTTTCTGCCGATCCAGTACGGTGCGGCAGCAGCACTGAACGGTCCGCAGGACGCAGTGCTTGCACAGTGCGAAGAATATGAGAGAAGAAATCAGGCATTCTGCGGCGGACTTCGCAGCATCGGCTGGGATGTTCCGGACAGCGAAGGTACGATGTTTGTATGGGCACCGGTGCCAAAAGGACATGGTACATCGGAAGAATTCTGTATGGAACTGATGGAAAAAACAGGACTGATCGGTGTGCCGGGCAGCAGTTTCGGAAGTCTCGGAGAGGGATTTATGCGATTTGCCCTGGTAGAACCGGTTCCGGTGATGCAGGAAATTGTAAAAGCAATCGCAGAGAGCGGATTGTTGAAAAGAAAAGGAGAATGATGTGAAGGCAGGTTTTTTTAAGCAGCTTTGTGAAATTGCGGGAAAAGAAAATGTCAGAACAGACGAACCGATGAAACAGCACACAACGTTTCGCATCGGCGGTGCGGCGGATTATTTTGTTTCCCCACAGACAACAGATCAGATAAAAAATATTATAGAATTATGTAAAAGCGAGGCAATGCCATGGTATGTGATCGGAAACGGAAGCAATCTTCTGGTCAGTGACCGTGGATTCCGTGGAGTGATCATTCAGCTTTTTAAAAATTTTTCAGATCTTCGCGTGGAGGGAGACAGGCTGTATGTGCAGGCTGGCACACTGCTTTCCAGGACAGCGAAAAAGGCACTGGAAGCATCCCTGACAGGGTTTGAATTTGCAGCCGGGATTCCGGGAACCATCGGCGGAGCCATGGTAATGAATGCCGGAGCCTACGGCGGAGAAATGAAAGATGTGACAGAAGAAGTCACGGTTCTGACAGAAAAAGGCGAAGTAAAAACCTTAAAAAGAGAAGAACTGAAGATGGGATACCGGACAAGCATCATTGCAGAAAAAGGCTATCTTGTGCTGGAAGCTGTTCTGCAGCTGACAGACGGAGATCTAAAAGAAATCCGTGCCGTGATGGAAGATCTGAAGAAAAAGCGGATTTCCAAACAGCCGCTGGAATATCCGAGTGCCGGAAGTACGTTCAAACGTCCGAAAGGATACTTTGCCGGAAAGCTGATCATGGATGCCGGACTTCGCGGATTTCAGGTCGGCGGTGCACAGGTATCGGAAAAACACTGCGGTTTTGTGATCAATACAGGCGATGCAACGGCAGAAGATGTCACCGAACTGATCCGTCAGGTGGCGGAAAGAGTAAAAGCACAAAGTGGTGTGACACTGGAGCCGGAAGTGAAATTACTGGGAGAATTTTAAATGAGATTTGTGATTGTGACCGGTATGTCAGGAGCCGGAAAAAGTACAGCATTAAACAGACTGGAAGATATGGGATATTTCTGCGTGGACAACCTGCCGATCTCGCTGATTTCCAAATTTGCGGAGATGGCGTACACACCGGGAAGTGAGATCCAGAGGGTGGCACTTGGCGTGGACGTAAGAAGCGGCGAGGCACTTGGAAAACTGGAAGATGTGCTGGAAGGCATGGCGGCAGCCAGTCAGAAATACGAGATCCTGTTTCTGGATGCAGCTGATGAAGTGCTGGTGAAGCGTTATAAAGAAACGAGAAGGACCCATCCGCTGGCACGCGGCGGCCGCGTGGACCGCGGGATCGCACAGGAGCGTGAGAAACTTGCGTTTCTGAAGCGTCATGCAGACTATATCATCGATACCAGCAAACTGCTCACAAGAGAGCTTAATATGGAGCTGGAAAAGATTTTTGTGGAAGGAAGAGAGTTTAAAAGCCTGGTTGTGACGGTACTCTCTTTTGGGTTCAAGTACGGAATTCCGGCGGATGCCGATCTGGTATTTGATGTGCGTTTTCTGCCGAATCCGTATTATATCGATGAACTGAAAAAACAGACCGGAAATGACAAACCGGTGCAGGATTACGTAATGGGATTTGATGTTTCCCATGTATTTTTAAATAAACTGACGGATATGGTGCAGTTTCTGCTGCCGAACTATGTGCAGGAAGGAAAAAATCAGCTGATCATCGGCATCGGCTGTACAGGCGGCAAACACCGTTCTGTGACACTGGCAAATAAGCTGTTCGAAAGCCTGAGTCTCCAGAATGATTACGGCATTCGCATCGAACACAGAGATATCGGGAAATAACGGAGGATGCCATGTCATTTTCAAGTGGAGTGAAGGACGAATTATCCAGACACCAGACGTTGGCACGCCATTGCCAGATTGCCGAGATCGCGGCGATCATCAGCATGTGCGGCGGTGTTTCCATATCCGAAAAAGATCATTACAGTTTAAAAATCCAGACAGAAAACGTATATGTTGCAAGAAAGTACTTTACATTATTGAAAAAAGCATTTAATATAGAAGTTGAAGTTTCAATCAGGCAGGGTACATTTTCAAAAGGAAGCCGTACATATACGGTGGCGGTGTTGAACCATGAAGATGCGATACGTATTCTGAAGGCGGCCAGGCTGTTCAATGCGGATATGGAAATTGAGGAGCAGTTTTCTATCTCGGACAATCTGGTGATTCAAAAAACATGCTGCCGACGGGCTTTTATACGAGGTGCTTTCCTGGCGGCGGGTTCCATCAGTGATCCGCAGAAATTTTATCATTTTGAAATCGTATGTGCGACGGTTCACAAAGCAGTTCAGCTTCAGGAGATCATGAATGATTTTGGCGTGGACGCGAAGATCGTACAGCGAAAAAAGCATTTTGTAGTGTATCTCAAAGAAGGATCCCAGATCGTAGATATGTTAAACGTGATGGGAGCTCATGTTTCTTTAATGGAGCTTGAGAATGTACGCATCTTGAAGGAGATGCGTAACTCGGTCAACCGCAAGGTCAACTGTGAGACAGCCAATATTCATAAGACAGTAAGTGCGGCAGTCAGACAGATCGAAGATATCCGCTATATTCAGCAGAAGATCGGTTTTGAGCAGCTGTCCGAGGGACTTGCAGAGATTGCAAGGCTGCGTCTGGAGCAGCCGGAGGCAACGCTCAAAGAGCTGGGGATGATGCTTTCAACCCCGGTCGGAAAGTCCGGCGTAAATCACAGACTGAGAAAATTAAGCGATATTGCGGAAACGCTAAGAGATAATGAGGAGGAAAATTATTATGATTAAGAAACCGATTACCATTCAGATTCCAAGTGGGCTGGAAGCAAGACCGGTAGCACTGCTTGTTCAGGTTGCCAGCCAGTTTGAAAGTGATATCTATGTAGAGAGCGAACAGAGACGCGTCAATGCAAAGAGTATCATGGGTATGATGACATTAGGACTGACATCAGGGGAAGACATCATGGTGTCTGCCAGTGGTGAAGATGAGCAGGAAGCAATTGCAAACATCGAGAAATACTTAAGCGGCAAGGCAAATTAAATACAAACTGCAAAAGAAAATGTGCAGCCCCGATTTTTTCGGGGCTGTTTTTATACAGGGAGGTAGCAGTGCTATGACCGATATTATGCTGGTAGACGATGAAGTACTGGCACTGGAATATCTGAAAAATATGGTGGATTGGGAAAGAAACGGCTATCATGTGGTGGGATGTGCGACGAGTGGGAAAAAGGCTCTGGAACTTTTTGACAGGACGCATCCGCAGATCGTGATCTCGGATATCCGCATGCCGGGAACGGATGGTCTGGAGCTGACAAGACAGATCAAAGAAAAAGACAAAGAAACCGTTGTGATCCTGCTTTCGGCGTACCGTGATTTTGATTATGCTCAGAAGGGAATCCGCTACGGCGTATCCAATTATCTTCTGAAACACGAGCTTTCTTCGGAACTGATTCTAAAAGAGTTGGAAGAAGTGAAAGAAAAGCTGGAGAGAGCAGGCAATAAGAAAAAAATATATCAGAAATATTTTATGAATCAGCTGATCTACCATCGGGTGACGGCAGAAGAACTGGATAAGAGCATCCTGGGCAACCGCTTCTTTCTTCTGCTTCTCCACAAACGTAATCCAGTCATTCAGGGTGAGTTTGCCGAGACAAGGTGGACCGAAGAAGAGCAGGAGGCTGTGCGGAACATTCTGGAAGAGAGCCTAGAAAATATTGTGTTTTATGCGGCAGATGTGCAGATCACGGAGAACAACTGGATTTTACTTTACCGCATTGAAAATACAGCGAGCAAATACATGGTGAACAGTCTGATCCTGCGAAAATGCCATCAGATCGCAGATCAGCTGGAGCTGTGTTTGCAGATGCATTTTAACATGGTCTACAGCTACGAAATCACACCGAAGGAGATCAGTAAGACTTTCCGCACCATATCACGCCAGATCCGTTATTCCGTGTTCTGGGAAGATGAGGCGATCTGTGCAATGGAAAAAATGCCGGAAAAAGAAAAGAAAGCAATCTGGGGCGAACAGATCCGCATACTGCGGGAAGCGATCTATGGTTCAGAAGAGGAGCTAGAAAAGCAGATAGAGGTAATTTTTTCGGGAATCCGGGAAAAGGAAGATCTGGAAGACTGCAAAATACTCCTGCCTTCGTTAAGCAATCTGCTCGGGGAACTGTGCGAGAGTGAAAACTGCAAAGAGATCGATCTGAAAGAACCGCTTTATACGATCCGTGAGATTGAACAGTATTATTGCAGGAATTTTTCGTACATACAGCAGAAATATGCAAGAAAAGCCCGGCTTGGTTATTCCAGAACGGTGCTGGATATGATCGATTATATCGAAAAAAATTATCCGCAGGAGTTAAGCCTGGAGCTGCTCGGTGAGAAATTTCATATGAACGGGGTATATCTCGGACAGATCTTTAAAAAAGAAACCGGACAGACCTTTCTGAAATATCTGACCAATGTAAGAATTTCCGAGGCAAAGCGTCTGCTGCGGGAGGAGAACAGTACGGTCGCAGAAACAGCCCAGATGGTCGGCTACCGCACAAGCCAGTATTTCAGCCAGATCTTTATGCGGAACGTAGGGATGAAACCGCAGGAATATAAAAAACAGAGGAAAGAATGAAAACAGAGCGAAAGAAAAGGGACAAAAAACATTTAAAAGGACGGATCCTGCGGAGTATTTCTCTGATTTTGATATGTTCCATGATTTTGAGTACGCTGATCGGCTATTTATATTTTAATCAGGTGGTGCGAAAACAGAGGCTTGAAGAAGAAAAAAACCGTCTGATGCAGGTTGGCAGCCAGATTGCATTTCAGGCGGAGGATAACCGCCGGTTTGCACAGAGTATTCTGGTGGATGAACAGCTACAGTACCTTCTGGAAGAGAACGTCAAAGGGAATGAATTCCGCAGGCAGAACCAGTATGATAAGGTGACAAAACGGCTGGTGTTTTATAATAATCTGCGTACCTATCTGGAAGGGTCTGTTCTTCAGATGGCAGACGGAAATTTTTTCGGAAGCAGTTACAGCTCCAGGGACAGTGCCTATCTGAAGCAAAAATTAAAGCAGAAGGAACTGGAAGAATACACTGCAAAGAAGGAATGGATCTATTCCAATCCCTATTATGACAGTGACTCCGGAAATGATACAAGAAAAATTTGTTATGCGATCCCAATGTATGACAAACGCCGTTACGGTCATCTGAAAGCGACACTCTATCTGGAGATGAGCCTGGAGTACTTTCTGACGCAGGTGAAGGCTTATGCAAAGACACAGGATCTGGTTGCCCTGATCGGAAATGGTTCGGAAATTCTGTACCAGAAGGATAAAAAGAATGTGCTGCGGGATGCCATAAAAGAAAGAGGGCTGGATCAGGAAAATATTTATCATACTTCCGGCGGTTATCTAATCTGCATACCGGTAGAGGGGACCGGATGGAAGCTCTGTACGTTCCTTACCAATGCAGATCTTTTGGAAAACAGCAGTTTTGTGCTGAAGTTTTTTGTGCTCTCCTTTTTACTTTGCGTAGGACTGGTGCTGCTCGTTGTTTCCAAAATCCTGGAGAATATGGTGCGTCCGGTGACGGAACTGTCAAAGCAGATGGAACGCACGGAGTATGGCAAACAGCAGCCGATCCACATTGTCCATACCGGCGATGAGATCGAGATTTTATATCAATGTTTCCAGGATATGATGACGGAGCTGTACAAAGGAGAGCAGGAACGTATTGCTTATGAAAAGCAAAAACGTGACATGGAATATGACATTACGCTCTCACAGATCAATCCACATTATCTCTATAATGTATTAAATACAGTAGTATATTTATCGGCGGCCGGGAAAAATCAGGATGTAGTGAAGATCGTACACTCCCTGATCTATACACTGCATGAGACTTTAAAAGTCGGGGATGGAAATGTGGAAACCACCATTGAAAAAGAACTGGAACTGACGAAATGCTATCTGGATATTCAAAGATACCGCTATCCGGATGTATTTCAGGTGGAAGTAAAATGCGAAGAGGGATTAAAGGACTGCCTGGTGCCGAAAACCATGATCCAGCCGCTTGTGGAAAATGCGATCCTGCACGGGATCTTGCCGACGGAAGCATCCGGAAAGATCTGGATCATCATTCAGAAGCAGGGAGAAAAACTCTGTGTTATGGTAAAAGATGAAGGGATTGGTGTCAGCAAAGAACAGCTGAAGCGGTTTAAGCAGGGAGAGTCCATGGCAGAAAACAAGACGCGAAAACACATCGGTGTGGAGAATGTCTGTGACCGTATCCACTACCTGTACGGAGAGGGATTTGGAATGGAGATACAAAGCACACAAGGAAAAGGAACGACAGTCATTCTGACACTTCCGGTAAAAAGGGCGGAGGAAAAAGAAAAATGAAAACGAGAAAAATCGGAAGGATTCTGACGGTGATGTTTCTGAGCGGAGGTCTGATAACCGGATGTCAGAAAAAGCAAACCGTGGTTTTACCGGAAAAAGAGCAAAAAGAAGAGGCAACAAAAACCGAGAGCAAAAACAAAGCAACACAGGAAATTTCTTTTGACGAAGAACTTCCGAAAGATTATGAAGGGACACTGACCATGTGGGGGTGGGATACCGACTATTATCAGACGGTCACACAGGCGTTTCAGAAGATCTATCCAAATGTTACGTTTGAGTATACTTCCGTTGAAAACAAAGATATGCCAAAAAAATATGAAACAGCACTGATCGTCGGCGGAGAACTTCCGGACATTGCCTGGTCTGTCATTGACTCCAGAGGTGAAGTGTTTGAATTTGATATGTGGGAGCCACTGGAGCAGGAACCATACAATTTCCGTCTTTCAGAAGTTTATGAATATCTGCACCCACATATGATCAACAGCAAAGGAAATGTCTGTGGGATTGAACAGTCGCTTTCACCGGCAGGGCTGGCGTATCGCAGAGATCTTGCAAAAAAATATCTTGGAACAGACGATCCGGAAGAGTTGGAAAAGATGATGCCGACCTGGGAAGCCTTTATCCAGAAAGGGAAAGAAGTTTACGAAAAAAGCAACGGCGAGGTCTATATATGGTTTTCACTTGAGGATATCCGGCAGTTTACGCAGGAACAGTCCGATATGGTCTGGGTAAATGATGGAAAGATCAATGTGGAAAATGTTTTCGGCCGTTCCCTGTCGCTGGTTACCCGTTTCCGTGATGAGCATATTTCAGATAATCTGATCACCTGGACACCGGCATGGAATGAGGCACTTCGGGAAGACCGGCACATTTTTACCGCCTGTGCAACCTGGTCCGTCAAATTCAGCATTGAATCAAGCGATCCGCAGCAGAAAAATCTCGGACGCTGGGGGCTGATGAGTGCACCGGAGGGAAATGCCAACTGGGGTGGGACAAGTATGGGGATCACAAAAACCTGCAAAGATAAACGTCTGGCGTGGGAATTTCTGAAATTTGCGACACTTTCGACCGAAGGGGCAAGGACACTCAACTCCATGGGACTTATGACTACGGCAAAAAAGCCATACGAAGAAGATCCGTCCCTGAAAAGCTATAAAAGCCGCTGGTTCGGAAATCAGGATCTGGGCATCTATTATATGGATCATATCATACCAAGCATTAAAACACGTACACTTACTTCGCAGGATGGTGTGATCCATGAATGTTTGTGGATGATTTTAAATGCCCTGAACAGAGATCGAAATCTTTCTTCGGAAGAAGCGGAAGAACTGTTAAGGGAAGAACTGCAAAAAGAGCTGAAAGATATTACCGTATATTAAAAAATGCAGAAAGCTGCGATGTGGCTTTCTGTAATTTATTTTCCATCTTATCATAAAACAAAAGCGGAATGCCTTTCCGAAGCATTCCGCAAATGTTAAAATAAGAGGGAGTTATGAAAAAGAAAAATTGTCTAAAGTGTTTCTTGCTTTGACAGTTATTATAATAAAATGAAAATATGAAATCCATGTGTTGTGATTGTGAAGAAATCGTGAATAGATTTTGAATGTTTGTGAAAGAAATGGGCGAAATTCAGAAAAAACGGTGACCGAATTGGACGGATTGACTGTTTGAGAATGAAAGTGAAAGAAAAATGATGATGAGTTTGAAGTATTATGCATAAAAAAGATAGAAAAAGAACGAAAAAGACGGAAAAAGAAAGGAGAGTGTGACGGTGAATTATAAGATATTAGTTCAATATGATGGAACACGCTACGAAGGATGGCAGAGACAGGAGCGTACCGAATCCACCATTCAGGGAAAAATCGAAGCGGTTCTGTCCAAAATGTGCGGGGAAGAAGTGCAGATCCAGGGAGCCGGACGCACGGATGCGGGGGTGCATGCAAAAGGGCAGGTGGCAAATGTACATCTGAAGGAACAGGTTGATCCACAGGAAGTGAAACAGTATCTGAACCGTTATCTGCCGGAAGATATTGCCGTATCCGAAGTGACAGAGGTTCCGGAGCGTTTTCACAGCAGACTGAATGCCACCGGGAAGATTTATGTTTACCGGATCGCCACCGGAGAAGTCAAAAAGGTATTTGAGAGGCGTTATATCTATGATTTCGGAGAAAAGCCGGATATGGAGCTTATGTGCCGGGCGGCAGAGATCCTTACCGGGACACATGATTTTAAGAGCTTCTGTGCCAACAGGCGAATGAAAAAATCAACGGTGCGGACAATCTACAGCATTGATCTGAAAGAAAAAGAAGGGGAAATCGTGATCACATACACCGGAAATGGGTTTCTGCATCATATGATCCGGATTCTTACCGGAACACTTCTGGAAGTTGGAATGAAAAAGAGAAGTCTTTCCTCCGTGGCAGAACTGCTGGAAGTTAGAGATCGCGAAAAGGCAGGATTTACGGCACCGGCAAAGGGACTTACCCTTGAGAAGGTCTTATATTCTCCTTTACAAAAAGAAAGCGAAACATTATAATAAAAAACAGAGTTTCCGGCAGGATACCGGAAAATAAACAGTTTAGAGGAAAGGAAAACCATATGAAAAAAATATTGGATCTGATTTCAGAAGAGGTTGTCAAAGCGTTTGAAGAAGCCGGCTACAGTGCCGATTTTGCAAAAGTGACGCTTTCCAACCGTCCTGATTTATGTGAATATCAGTGTAATGGTGCACTGGCAGCAGCAAAAACCTACAAAAAAGCTCCGATCATGATCGCAAATGATGTTGTGGCAAAACTGAAGGAAAACGGTATTTTCCAGGAAGTACAGGCAGTCAGTCCGGGCTTTATCAACCTGAAGCTTTCCGGAGATTATCTGGCAGAGTATTTAAAACAGATGCAGGCAGATGAAAATCTTTCCGTAGAAAAAGCAGAGCATCCAAAGAAGATCATCCTGGACTACGGCGGACCAAACGTGGCAAAACCGCTGCATGTCGGACATCTGCGTTCTGCGATCATCGGTGAGAGCATCAAACGTCTCGGACGTTTTATGGGTCATGAGATGATCGGGGATGTACATCTTGGAGACTGGGGTCTGCAGATGGGACTGATCATCACAGAGCTGCGTGAGAGAAAACCGGATCTGGTTTATTTTGATGAGAGTTATACCGGAGAATATCCGGAAGAGCCGCCATTTACGATTAGTGAGCTGGAAGAAATCTACCCGACTGCAAGCGGAAAATCCAAAGAAGATGAAGCCTACAAAGAAGCTGCCATGCAGGCAACCTATCAGCTTCAGCACGGTCACAGAGGTTATCAGGGTATCTTAAAACACATCCTGAATGTATCCGTAACAGACTTGAAGAAGAATTACGAACGTCTGGATGTATCTTTTGATCTCTGGAAAGGCGAGTCCGATGCACAGCCGTACATCCCGGATATGGTAAAATACCTCAAAGATAACGGTTATGCCTATATCGATGACGGAGCACTTGTAGTAGATGTCAAAGAAGAGTCTGACACCAAGGAAATCCCGCCGTGCATGATCCTGAAATCTGACGGGGCTTCCCTCTATAATACGACAGACCTTGCGACGATCATCGAGCGAATGAAACTGTATCATCCGGATGAGATCCTCTACGTGGTAGATAAACGTCAGGAACTGCACTTTATCCAGTGTTTCCGCTGTGCAAAGAAGGCAAAACTGGTAGAGGATGATACCAGACTTACCTTCCTTGGCTTCGGCACGATGAACGGCAAAGACGGAAAGCCGTTCAAGACACGTGACGGCGGCGTTATGCGTCTGGAAAACCTGATCAAAGAGATCAACGAAGAAATGTATCGCAAGATCATGGAAAACCATGAGACCGATCCGGAAGAAGCAAGAAAGACTGCACAGATCGTCGGACTTTCCGCAATCAAATACGGAGACCTTTCCAACCAGGCATCCAAAGACTATGTCTTTGACGTAGACCGCTTCACTTCCTTTGAAGGAAATACCGGTCCATACATTCTGTATACGATCGTGCGTATCAAATCCATCCTGGCACGTTATCAGGCAGAAGGCGGTTCTCTGGAAGGAATCACCATCCAGACACCAAACAGTGAGAGCGAGAAAGCTCTGATGCTGGCATTGTCCAAATTCAATGCAGTTATGGAAAATGCTTTTGAAGAACTGGCACCGCATAAAATCTGTGCTTATATTTATGAGCTGGCAAATGACTTCAATCATTTCTATCATGAAGTCAAGATCTTAAGCGAAGAGAACGAAGAAAAGAAAAAAGGTTACCTGGCACTTCTGATGCTGACAAGAGATGTGCTTGAGAGCTGCATCCATGTACTTGGATTCACATCACCGGAGAGAATGTAGGAAGTGTAAAACACGGAACTCGCGGAGCCTTTATCTTAGTCGGAGATAAGATAAAAATAAGACACTGTGGCGAAAAGCGTCATGGTGTCTCTTTTTTTGCAGTTTTCTGCGTTCGAAAGATCGGCAAAAAAACAAAAAAGAAGTATGCAGCCCTTTTTGGAAACATAGGATGTAAAACAGGACAGGCATGGAAAGAAAACATGCCGGGAAAGGAAACATGCTATGATTTTGAAAGAAAGGATCTTGTATTCAAAACGAAGAACAAGGCGGTATCATCGAAAAGAACCGGCAGCAGATAAGAAGAAAAAAATGTATAGATTTTTGGCTCCATTGTGGGGAGTGTTATCCGCAGGCATTTTGCTTTTCGGATACGTGGCAGGAGCCAGGAGCCGTCATATCACAATGAACGGGCCGGTACATATTTTACTGGAAGAAGAGGAAGAACAGACGGAGAATATCGAAGTAAAGCCGGGAGAGCAAATAGAAAAATCTGCCTGGATCACTGTTGAAAAAAGTGAAGCGAAGGTGCAGGTGCGGGTCAAAGTACTGGCAGACGGGATCATGGCACCGCAGCAGAGAGATCTGTTAGAAAACATTCAGATGGATGAAAACTGGTTCTATTGCGAAAAAGATGGCTATTTTTACTGTGCAGAAAAACTTTGTGAAGGAAAAAAAGTATATTTTCAGGCAAAAATCACAGTCCCCCCAAAATGGAAAGAATGGACAGAAGATCTGCAGTTTCGACTGGAGCTGGCAGCTGACGGAGTTTGACACTCCCCACAGCTAAAGCAGGGGGATTCTTGTTTCAACCACTACTGCATTAGAGAATACCTTACGGTATCGAAATGTCTTACACAGTGTCCACAAGCTAGATTATACTGTTCCCGTATGCCCTACGGTGCAGTTTTGTATATCTATGCCGACTGCATTTGCAGTCCTTTATTCAAAATATTTATACTTGCATTGCCATCTCTGTCATGTACGGTATGACAGTCCGGGCACTCCCATACACGGACCGCCAGATTTTTTACCAGTGGATTTTTATACCCACAGCAGGAACATGTCTGACTGCTTGGGTACATGGTCGGCACTTTGACCGCATCATTCCCATACCAGGCAGACTTGTATGTAAGCATATCAAAAAACTTACCCCATGCCGCAGAACCGATGTGCTGTGCCAGTTTATGATTACGCATCATGTTCTTCACTTTCAAGTCCTCTATGCAGATTGTTTGGTTTTCACGGATCAGCATAGTGGACTGCTTCTGTAAGAAGTCATTTCTCTGGTTGGTAATCTTTTCATGGACCAGGGCAACCTTAACACGCTGTTTCCTGCGGTTACCAGAGCCTTTCTGTTTTCTTGACAGCCTACGCTGTTCACGAATGAGTTTACACATTGTTTTTTCAAGATATTTCGGATTTGCCACACTCTTTCCGTTACTGTCTGTATAGAACTCTTTAATGCCTACATCAATGCCTATACAGCCTCCATTGTTTTGTCTTGGCTGCGGCTCAAATTCCACGTTAAGGACCACAAAATACTTATCTGTAGGAGTATGTTCAATCGTTACATGATTGATTTTTCCCACTTCCATAGACTGGCGTATCCTGACAAATCCAAGTTTTGGCAGTTTTATGTATCTTCCTGCAATACGGATATTATCCCTCTGGTTTATGGTTCTATAGGACTGGTGTCGATTGTGTTTACTTTTGAATGTCGGATGTGCTGCACGTTTCTGAAAAAAGTTCACAAAACCTCTGTCGAGGTCACGCAAAGACTGTTGCAGGGCAATGGAATCCACCGCTTTTAGAAAAGCAAAATCATCACTCTTTTTCAGTTCCGTCAGCATTGCAGAAGTCTGGGAATATCCGATCTTACTTCCATTCTCAAAGGCTTCCTTACGCATGGCAAGTCCTCTGTTGTAGACCAGTCTGCAGCAGCCAAGTGTCTGATTAATTAAATTTTGCTGTTCCCTGTTCGGATAGATCCTGAATTTGACCCCTTTTTGCATTATCCCATCTTATCCTTCTGTCTTTGCGATGTTTTCTGGTTTTCGATATACTGTTTCACTGCTTCCATTGGAGCTCCGCCCACAGTAGATATAAAATAGCTGTTTGTCCAGAGGGTCGGCATTTTCGTTTTGAGATATGGAAATTCCTGTCTTAAAATTCTGGACGTATAGCCTTTAAAAGATTTTACCGTTTTGTGGATGCCAAACTGAGGATCTACTTCCAGCAGCATATGAACATGATCCGGCATGATCTCCATTTCCAGAATGTCTACAGAAAGATTTGCAGCATACTCCGTGAGTAATTCCTTCAGTCGTACATCCACACCATTCGTTAATATTTTTCGTCTATATTTTGGGCACCATACTACATGATATTTGCAGGAATAGACGATATTGTGGTTTGATTTATATATTGTGTTCATATTTGTATTATATTATACTTTTTAAATTAATACAATTGCTATTTTGTCCATTTCAATTACTTGCGTAAATTCAATGGACGCATCTTATATCCCCATAGCTAAAGCAAGGGGTTTTACGATGCATTGGATAAAAACTTATTATTGACATTATATCACTTTTACATTATAATAGCAACATATCAAAAAAATCTGTTTTTCAATGCCGTTCGGCAGGAAAATCCAATGAGAAAAGAAAATAAGGAACCTGTGCGAAGCGGCTTGAAAAAACTGCTTGGGTTTGTGTATACTGAATTCGGACAGACTGCTTCGTACAAACAAAAGAAAGGGGCAGTCTTATGCAAAAACAAAAGAATCAAAAGCAGATTGTATACGCAGATGTAGCTATTCATGATATGCCAGAGAAGGTATCTTATAAAGCAAAAGAAAACAGAGAAATTAAGAACAGTATACTGGTAGATTTGTTTTATAATGATGAAAATGCAGAAGAAAATGATATTGCATTATATAATGCACTGCATGAAGAACCATTGCCGGAAGGAACTGTCATTCAGAAAATGCGTGTAGAAAATGCACTGTATTTAAATTTTCAGAATGATATTTCTTTTGGTGTAAATGGAAAAGTACTTGTTTTGACAGAACATCAGTCAACGATCAACCGGAATATGCCGCTCAGGAGTCTTCTGTATATTGGCAGGACATATGAGCAACTTGTACCGGTAAGAGAACGTTACAGAAAAGGTATGGTAAAACTTCCAATGCCGGAGTTTTACACTTTTTATAATGGAACAGAAAAGTTAGAGAACGAATCAGAATTAAAACTGTCAGATGCTTATCTTATGCAGGATGGGAATCCTATGCTTGAATTGAAAGCCAGAGTGATTAATATTAATCCGAGTGCAAAGCATGAAATTTTGGATAAGTGTGATGTGCTAAAGGAATATGGTCTGTTTATTGATACTGTAAGAAAGTATCAGGATGCAGGGACAAAAGAAGCATATCGCTATGCTATTCAGGAGTGTATCGAAAAAGGCATCCTGGCAGGATATCTTCGCAAAAAGGGAAGTGAGGTCATCAATATGTTGATAGCAGAATACGATTATGAGATGGATATTGCCGTACAGAGAGAAGAAGCGTATGAAGAAGGAGAAAAAGAAGGCTGTCTGGAAGCTCTTCTGGAAATCCTGAAATATAAAGACAATATACCAGAAAAACTGGAAGAAAAGTTAAAACAACAAGATGCGAAAACTTTAAAAAAATGGCTCAGATTTGCAGTCATGGCAGATAATATCGGACAATTTGAGAATGCCATATCAGAGTAATATGACGGCGAAAGAACAAAATCAGGAGCAGGTGCAGTGCAAAAAGCAAATGGAACATCTGTTGAATCACCATGGTTATTTTCTGATCCGCAGGATAGGACAGGGGAGGACAGGAGCAGTATGGCTTGTGTTTCACCAGGCAACCGGTGCTTTGCGGGCGGCAAAAGCCATCTTTGCAGCTTCACAGAAAGTAGCTCTTCTACGGGCATGGGCAAGTATGGAGCATTCCGGACTTGTGAAAATTTATGATCTTTTACAGGAGCAGGAGATGTGTTGTTTTATTATGGAGTATCTTGAAGGAGAGAGCCTGAAAGAGCATATCCTTACGACAGGAGAAAAGAAAAAAAGAATTTCCGGGAGAAAAGCAGCGAAATGGGGGATAGAGCTGTGCGATGCACTGTACTGCCTTCATATGTCACAGCCGGCGATTCTTTATCAGGATTTAAAACCTTCCAATGTGGTTCTGACAAAAGAGGGAAGATTAAAACTCATTGATCCGGATGGGGCGGGTTTCCAGAACGACGATTTTTGCATTATGGGTACCAGAGGATTTATGGCACCGGAACAGGAGCAGCAGAGGAGTCTTGATGCGAGAACGGATATCTACGCTCTTGGCAGGACATTGCAGTGGATTTTAGAAAAAAAGCAGCGGAAAAGAAAAAAGAGTTATTCTCCGCTTGGACGGATTCTGGAAAAGTGCACAAGACAGGATCCGGATGAACGGTTTCAAAATGTTGCAGAAGTGAAAAAAGCATTCAGAGATTATCTGCACATTACAAGAAGGATGAGCCTGTTTTCAGCTCTGATGATCATTACCGTATCCGTACTTGGAAGCATCGAAATTTCCATTCAGGATGAGCAGAAACGAGAACAGTTATATCAAACTTATTTAAGTCAGAAAGACATATCAGATTACAAATCAGCAATATTCTTATTTCCCGGTCGGGAAGAAGGTTATCAGCAATTTTTAGAAAGTATCATGGAAGATGGACAGGTGGATCGTCAGGAACACCAGGAACTTATGTCGCTTCTCTTCTATACGGAAAGTGATCTTCAGAAAAACAGGAGAGCTTATCATCGTTTCGCAGGGCAATTATCTGTCATCTATCACTTTTTTTATGTGGAAAATGGAGGAGAACAATATGCAGAAAACTGGATTGAAAAATTTATAAAAACGAAGGATGATACACAAAAAGATGGTGTAGCAAAAAATAGGATGCCGCAGAAAGCGACGATAAATGAAAGAATGGAACAACAGAAAAAAGAAGAGGAAGAAATGCAGCGGATAATGGATTTATACAGAGAATGGTTTCAGAAAAATGAAATTACAGAGGAAGAAGTACAGGAATGGAAACGGGGTGTGAGCAATCGAAAAGAAACAATGGAGTAAGCAAAAGGGCAGAATATGCAAAATGATATTTTTGATGGGAATATGTTGTTGTATGATTTGCTTTCATATTTTGAAAGTGAAAGCGGAAACAGGTGCCACAGAAAGAAGGAGAGAAGCAGTTACGAAAACCAGCGAAGAAGATCACGATAGAGAAAAAGTAAAAAACAGGAAAAAAGTGATCGTCTACGAGGCATATCCGAAAAACGGAAAAAAGATCTTTGACGATTCACGTAAAGTAGATCTGGAAGTGAGGGCACAGTGGGAAGGAGGTAAACCGGACGCAGAAGCCGCCGATCTGGTTGTGTGTGGCTATGCTGTTTCAAAAAATGTCGGGATCTGGCGAGTAGATGTGGAGTATGAAATTGCAGGGACCGATGCGGATGCGTACGTGTTGGAGTGCAGAAAGGCAGCTCTGGAGACAAAGGTGGAAATTGTGCCGAAAATTCTTCAAGTGTCGATCAGTGATGCAAACAAAGGGTATTTTGCGGACAACAAAACAGAAAATTTAAGATTTTCGGATGAAAAAAATGCGATTCAGATCAGTGGATTTATGAAAAACGGAGAGGCGAGCAATCAGCCGCCGGGAGGGTTTGTGATGCCGAAAGTCTGGATTGATGAGAACGTTTTACAGAAAGACAGTCCGATATATCAGAATGGACAGTATCTGGTATATCAGGGAGCTTTGACTTTAAAAGAAGAAGTCGCTGGCAAAAATGCCAATTATTGTTATGCTCCGGAAGATAAACGATATACTGCAAAAGGAAATGTTATTCTGGAGGAGACAGATCCAAATCCGGAAAATATAAAAATCAGGGCAAGATATGGAAAATGTGTGTATGATTCAAGAAGAAAGGTTTATCGTATCTCAAAAGGTGCTATTCTGGAAGCACAGCCGACAAAAGGAAGCGGATACAATCAGACAAACGTATCACAGCCTCTTTATGGAGAAGGAAGATGGAGTTTTGTGATGGAGCGTCGCCAAAAAAACGGGGAGCTGCAGGCGAGGTCAAAGAAAACAGAAATTTCATATGAAGTGGATGAGGAAGCACCGAGTGCAGAAGTCAGATTAAACGGAAAGAAACAGAAGCAGCTTTTTACATCGGATTTCTGTGTTTGCAGTGCAGAAAATGTGCAGGATGACACAGAGGGAGAAGTTCAGATTCAGTGGTATCTTGCAAGGGAAAAACTGGATGACGGACAGATCACACAGAAGCAGGGAGAATGGAGAGAAGGAAAACAGATCGAGATTCAGGAAGAAGGAATCTGGTATCCGTATGTAAAACTGACAGATGCCTTTGGAAATGCCAGATATCTTCCGGTCGGAAAAGTTGTGATCGACCGTACATCACCGGAGATTGTCATACAGGGGATGCCGCAGAATCAGATCTTGCTTTCCGATTATAAAGTAAAGATTTCCCTGGAAGAATTTTATTTAAATCAAAAGAAGAGTTACATAAAGCTGTACAAAAGAACCGGAAGATCCGCAAAAGAAGAACAGCTTTTGGACATGCCTGTAAACGGGAAAAAGGGAAAGGCAGAATTGAAAGATAAGAAAAGCAGCGGCAGTAATACAGGGGAGAGCGGCGATGATGTATATCTGAAAGATGGCTGGTATCGGCTGAAAATCTATGCGGAAGATCTTGCAGGGAATCAGGAAGAGCAGGAAATCTGTTTTGCAGTGAACCGCTCCGGTCCGAAGCTTACGACGGATGCTTCCATGCAAAAATTTCTGAAACAGAAAACAGCACAGCAGGGACAGAAGTTAAAATTACGGGTGTGGGATGTCAACAAAATGCAAAAGGAAGAACTGCAATGCATATTTGACGGAAAAGCAAGAAATTTGGAAGAAGGGAAAGATTATCAGAAACGAAACAGACAAACAGCGGAAGGATTTATGGAATATGATTATGAACTGGCGGAGACCGTCTTTGAAAAAGAAGGAAGGTACAGTCTGAAGCTTTTTCTGGAGGATGAAGCAGGACATCAGCTGCCGGAAAAAGAAAAAATATTGTGCCGGGACTTTGCGATTGACCGGACACCGCCGATCTGTGTGATCGATCCAATAAAAGCAACAGAAAAAGGCTTTCAGGTTCAGACCATCTGCGAAGATAACATAGACTTTGCGAAAATTCTGCTCTATAAAAATGGCAGTCTGTACAAAGAAAGTAAAAATCAAAAAAGCAGCTGGGAGATTTCTTTTGACCATGGAGAAAAGTGGCAGCTGAAAATTTTTGATACAGCCGGAAATAAAGAAGTACGCTATCTTCTGAAAGAAGAACTGGAAAAAGAACTCGAACGGAAAAAGCTGCTGCCGGAGAAGAAAGGGAAGCACAAGAACAGAATCTTTGAGACACAGAAACAGACAGAAAACGAAACACATGGGGAAAAGCAGAAAAAAGCCGGCTTTTTGCAGAAAGAGACGAATTCTTTATCAAACGAGCCGGAAAGACAGGAACAAGAAAAAGACAGGGATGAGGGACAGATGACAGTTACAGTAGTTTTTATAGTGCTGTCTGGTCTGTCAGGGATGCTGTATTGGGTTAAGCATCGACAAAAAGTGCAGATCTAGATTGTTCTGAACGGAAAAATATGCTATGATGGTTCAAAACTTAAGAGGTGATGGACTTTGGAATATAAAATCATAGATCTTGTTTTTCCGATACTGGTACATTTTCTGGCATTGCAGCTTACCGGAATACTCGGCATTGGAGATGCGGCTTTTCAGACCATGCTGGCGGCCGTCATCACAATGCCGTTGTTCTTCTGGCTCTACCGGAAAGATCAGAACCTGTGGAGAAAAGAAAAAAGAAAGATAACCTGGCTACAGTGGATCATCGTGATCGTGGCGGCGGCCGGGCTGAATATCCTGTTTTCGGCACTGATGTCGTTTCTGGTATCGGATTATGGGATTACCAGTGAATCACAGGATGCCCTGCTCACAAGCCGGATGCTGTTCCAGATCCTTGGAATGGGTATCGCAGTGCCGGTCACAGAAGAGCTGATTTTCCGTGGACTTGTTTACCGCAAGTTGGAACGCTATGTTTCCGTAAAGAAGGCAGTCCTTTTGGGAGCGGCGATCTTTGCGGTTTATCATGGCAATCTGCTGCAGATCCTGTTTGCTTTTCCGATGGGGATCATCCTGAATCTGCTTTACCATCGATTTGAAGATCTGAGAGTGCCAGTCCTGTTTCATGCGGTCTCTAACCTGATGGCTGTTTTACTGGCTGCAATTTAACCAAATCAAGTAAGTCCCCTGCTTCAATTGCGAAAAGCAATAAGCAGTGGGTGATCCTTAACTTTACAGACGGAGAACAGCAAATTTGCATCAGTGGCGGGATGCAATCTCTATCTGACAGGAGTCTTTGGCAGATTACAGAGGTGCACAGAAGAATGTTGCATATATTTTTAAAATTTGCATGAGAAACAAAATAGACACAACTAGCAAAATATAGAAACAAAAGAAAAATAATAAATAAAAAATCAAAAAAATATAGTTTTAAAAGTGAATTCGCAAATAATCTGATAATTTAAAGAAAAATACGTCTTTACAAATGAAAAAAATGGGTGTATAGTCAATGACAAGATTTGAGAAAAAGTTGCATTAGCGAACACAGAAGTTAGCAGGATGCAGCAGGACATGGCAATCTGGTCAGTCCGCTTATCTGAACAGAATATTACAACTTAAGAAAGGAAAGACGTATGAGTACAGCAAAATTGAACGAAGCCGTTCAGACTCCTGGGCTGTATCAGCCGGAATTTGAACACGATAACTGCGGTATAGGAGCAGTCGTAAACATTAAGGGTGTCAAATCCCACGGAACCGTCGAAAATGCATTAAAGATAGTAGAAAATCTAGAACATAGAGCTGGCAAAGATGCCGAAGGAAAAACAGGTGATGGTGTAGGAATCATGCTTCAGATTTCACACAAGTTCTTCTCCAAAACCTGTGAGTCCCTCGGCATCTTTTTAGGTTCTGAGAGGGAATACGGAATCGGTATGTTTTTCTTCCCTCAGGATGAACTGAAAAAGAACCAGGCAAAGAAAATGTTTGAGATCATTGTGGAAAAAGAAGGTCTTAAATTTTTGGGATGGAGGGAAGTTCCGGTTGTTCCGGAAGTTCTCGGACACAAAGCACTGGAATGTATGCCGTGTATCATGCAGGGATTTGTAGCAAAACCAAAACACCTGGCAAAAGGTATTGATTTTGACCGCAGACTTTATGTGGTAAGACGTGTGTTTGAACAGAGCAATGACAATTCCTATGTGGTTTCTCTTTCAAGCAGAACGATCGTATACAAAGGTATGTTCCTGGTAGGACAGCTCCGTACCTTCTTCCGTGATCTGCAGGATGCAGATTATGAATCTGCGATCGCGATCGTACACTCTCGTTTCAGTACCAACACAAATCCGAGCTGGGAGAGAGCACATCCGAACCGCTTTATCGTACACAACGGTGAGATCAACACGATCCGTGGAAATGCCGACAAGATGCTTGCACGCGAAGAGACGATGTTCTCCGAGCATTTCAAAGGAGAGCTGCACAAAGTTCTGCCGGTTGTCAATACTTCCGGTTCTGACTCGGCAATGCTCGACAACACACTGGAATTTATGGTGATGAGTGGTATGGATCTGCCGCTGGCTGTGATGATTACGATCCCGGAACCATGGGCAAACAACAAGACCATGAGCCAGAGCAAAAAAGATTTTTATCAGTATCATGCAACGATGATGGAGCCGTGGGACGGACCGGCATCGATCCTGTTCAGCGACGGAGATGTGGTAGGAGCCGTGCTTGACCGTAACGGTCTGCGTCCTTCCAGATACTATATCACCGATGACGGTTATCTGATCCTCTCTTCTGAGGTCGGTGTGCTGGATATCGATCCGACCAGGATCGTGCTCAAAGAAAGACTGCATCCGGGCAAAATGCTTCTGGTGGATACGGTAAAAGGAAGAGTGATCGATGACGATGAACTGAAAGAAAGTTATGCAAAAAAGCAGCCGTATGGTGAGTGGCTGGATCGTTACCTGGTAAATCTTTCTGATCTGAAGATTCCGAATAAACGCGTGGAAGAGTACAGCGATGAGGAGCGTGCAAAACTCCAGAAAGCCTTTGGCTATACTTACGAAGAGTACCGTACTTCTATTTTAAATATGGCAAAGAACGGTGCAGAAGGCATCGCTTCCATGGGTATTGACACACCGCTGGCTGTTTTATCGGAATGTCATGTGCCGCTGTTTAATTATTTCAAACAGCTGTTTGCACAGGTGACGAACCCGCCGATCGATGCAATCCGTGAAGAAGTGGTAACATCCACGACCATTTACATCGGTGAAGACGGAAATCTGCTTCAGGAAGAGGCAAAGAACTGTCAGGTACTGAAGATCAACAATCCGATCCTGACAAATACCGATATGCTGAAGATTAAAAATCTGGATGTCGAAGGCTTTAAAGTAGCGGAAATTCCGATCACGTATTATAAGAACACAAGCCTGGAAAAAGCCATTGACTATCTGTTTGTCGAAGTAGACAGAGCACACAGAGACGGAGCAAACATCCTGATCCTGACAGACAGAGGCGTTGATGAAAACCGTGTGCCGATCCCTTCACTGCTGGCAGTATCCGCTGTGCATCAGCACCTTGTAAAGACGAAAAAGAGAACTTCACTTGCAATCGTTCTGGAATCCGGCGAACCAAGAGAAGTACATCATTTTGCTACACTGCTTGGTTATGGTGCAAGTGCGATCAACCCATATCTGGCACTGGATACGATCCATCAGCTGATCGACAGCAAGATGCTGGATAAGGATTATTATGCAGCTGTGGAAGATTACAATCAGGCTGTCCTTAGCGGAATCGTAAAGATTGCTTCCAAAATGGGTATTTCCACAATCCAGTCTTATCAGGGATCTCAGATTTTTGAGGCAATCGGCATTGATAAAGAAGTGATCGATAAATATTTCACAAATACGGTCAGCCGTGTCGGTGGTATCACAATGAAAGATATTGCAGAAGAAACGGATAAACTGCATTCCGGAGCATTTGATCCGCTGGGACTGGATGTAGATGAAACACTGTACAGCATCGGACGGCACAAAATGAGAAGTGCCGGAGAACATCACCGTTACAATCCGCAAACCATTCATCTGCTGCAGCAGTCGACCTGGAGAGGCGATTACAACCTGTTCAAACAGTACACGAATCTGGTAGACAAAGAAGAGACCGGTTATCTGCGAAGCCTGATGGATTTTGATTATCCGGAAAAAGGTGTGCCGATCGAGAAAGTAGAGAGTGTCGAATCCATTGTAAAACGATTTAAGACCGGAGCGATGTCCTACGGTTCCATTTCTCAGGAAGCACATGAAACACTGGCGATCGCCATGAACCGTCTGCATGGTAAGTCAAACAGCGGTGAAGGAGGCGAAGATCTGGAGCGTATGATCGTTACCGATCCGAACAGGAACCGTTGTTCTGCAATCAAACAGGTAGCATCCGGACGTTTTGGAGTTACCTCCAAATATCTGGTCAGTGCACAGGAGATCCAGATCAAAATGGCACAGGGAGCAAAACCGGGTGAAGGCGGTCATCTGCCGGGCGGAAAAGTTTATCCGTGGATCGCAAAGACCAGACATTCCACACCGGGTGTGAGCCTGATCTCACCGCCGCCTCATCACGATATTTATTCAATCGAGGATCTGGCAGAGCTGATCTACGACCTGAAGAATGCAAACAAAGACGCGAGAATTTCCGTAAAACTGGTATCGGAAGCAGGTGTCGGAACAGTTGCAGCCGGTGTTGCAAAAGCAGGAGCACAGGTCGTGCTGATCTCCGGTTATGACGGAGGTACCGGAGCTGCACCGAGAAGTTCCATCCACAATGCCGGACTTCCGTGGGAGCTCGGACTTGCAGAAACCCATCAGACGCTGATCATGAACGGACTTCGAAACAAAGTCCGCATTGAGACAGACGGAAAACTGATGAGCGGACGTGACGTAGCGATCGCGGCACTGCTTGGAGCAGAAGAATTCGGTTTCGCAACCGCACCGCTGATTACAATGGGATGTGTGATGATGCGTGTCTGCAACCTGGACACCTGTCCGGTCGGCGTGGCAACACAGAATCCGGAGCTGAGAAAACGTTTCCGCGGCAAACCGGAATACGTGGAAAACTTCATGCGGTTCATTGCACAGGAACTGCGTGAATACATGGCAAAACTTGGATTCTGCAGCGTAGATGAGATGGTTGGACACAGCGAACTGCTGAAGAAAAAAGAACATGCTGCAAATGTAAATGCAGCGAAAGTGGATTTAAACCGCATTCTGGATAACCCGTATGCAGGCAAAGAGATGAAAGTGACATTCGATCCTTCTCAGGTATATGATTTCAAACTGGAAGAGACGGTGGATCAGACCATTTTAATGAAGAAACTGAAAGCTTCTCTGGAGAAAAAACAGAAACGGAGCATCGAAGTCGATGTCACCAACATCAACCGTGCTTTCGGCACACAGTTTGGTGCTGAGATTACAAAACGTTACGGTGATACACTGGATGCTGATACCTACATTGTAAAATGTAAAGGTGCAGGCGGACAGAGTTTTGGAGCTTTTATCCCGAAAGGACTGACACTGGAGCTGGTCGGCGACAGCAATGACTATTTCGGAAAAGGTTTATCCGGCGGAAAGCTGATCGTATATCCGCCAACCGGTGTAAAATTCAAAGAAGATGAAAACATCATTATCGGAAACGTGGCACTGTACGGTGCAACAAGCGGAGAAGCCTACATCAACGGTGTTGCCGGAGAACGTTTCTGCGTGCGAAATTCCGGTGCAAAAGCTGTAGTAGAAGGCGTCGGAGATCACGGATGTGAATATATGACGGGCGGTCGTGTTGTTGTCATCGGAAAAGTCGGCAAGAACTTTGCAGCCGGTATGAGCGGCGGTGTTGCCTATGTTCTGGATGAAAACAACGATCTGTATACAAAAGTCAACAAGCAGATGGTTTCCGTTGAAAAACTCGGCAATAAATACGATGTGCAGGAATTAAAAGATATGATCGCAGAGCATACGGCATACACCAATTCTGCAAAAGGAAAAGAAATCCTGAATCATTTTGAAGAATACTTGCCGAAATTCAAGAAGATCATCCCGCATGATTATAACCGTATGATGATGGCGATCGTGCAGATGGAAGAAAAAGGTCTGAGCAGTGAGCAGGCACAGATTGAAGCATTTTATGCAAATAAAGCGAGATAGGAGGGAAAAGAAATGGGAAAACCAACCGGATTTTTAGAGTACGAAAGAAGAGTGAGTGAAGAGATTGCACCGCTTGAACGTATTAAAAATTTTAACGAATTTCATATCCCTCTGCCGCTGGAAAAACAGCAGCTTCAGGGAGCACGCTGTATGGCATGCGGAGTGCCGTTCTGCCAGTACGGAAAAATGATAAACGGCATGGCATCCGGCTGTCCGCTGAACAACCTCTGCCCGGAATGGAATGATCTTGTCTATACCGGAAACTGGGAACAGGCTTACAACCGTCTGATGAAAACACATTGTTTTCCGGAATTTACTTCCAGAGTGTGCCCGGCACTCTGTGAAGCAGCCTGCACCTGCAACTTAAACGGAGACCCGGTCTCCACAAAAGAGAACGAGCGTGCGATTATTGAGCGTGCCTACGAGACAGGACTTGTCAAGGCACAGCCGCCGAAAGTGCGTACCGGAAAAAAAGTAGCCGTGATCGGAAGCGGTCCGTCCGGACTTGCCGTTGCCATGCAGCTGAACCGCCGTGGTCATGAGGTGACTGTATTTGAGCGAAATGACCGCATCGGCGGCCTGCTCCGCTACGGAATCCCGAACATGAAACTGGAGAAATCTGTGATCGACCGCCGTGTCCGTCTGATGGAAGAAGAAGGTGTGATCTTTAAAACCAATGTCAATGTCGGTGTGGATGTCAAAGCAGCCAAACTTCTGAAGGATTTCGACCGTGTGGTACTCTGCTGCGGAGCATCAAACCCAAGAGATATCAAAGTGCCGGGACGAGAGGCAGAAGGCATTTATTTTGCCGTTGATTTCCTGAAAGGTGTGACAAAGAGCCTGCTGGATTCTGATCTGGCGGATCAGAAATTTGTTGCCTGCAAGAATAAGAAAGTGATGGTCATCGGAGGCGGTGATACCGGAAACGACTGTGTCGGAACAGCCATCCGCTTGGGTGCATCTTCCGTGGTACAGCTGGAGATGATGCCGAAAGCCCCGGAGCAGAGAGCGGCAAACAATCCATGGCCGGAGTGGCCGAGAGTCTGCAAGACTGATTATGGCCAGCAGGAAGCGATTGCTGTATTTGGACACGATCCGCGTATCTATCAGACCACCGTAAAAGAATTCATTGCCGATGACAAAGGCAGACTGAAAAAAGCAGTGCTGGTCAAATTACAGAGCAAAAAAGATGAGAAAACAGGTCGCATGATGATGGTTCCGGTGGAAGGGAGCGAATGGACGGTTGAAGTGGATATCGTACTGATCGCAGCCGGTTTTCTTGGCTCACAGAAATATGTGACCGATGCCTTTAAAGTGGATCTGACACCGCATACGAACGTGGCAACGGAAGCAGAGAAATATCAGACTTCCGTAAAGAATGTCTTTACGGCAGGTGATATGCACCGGGGACAGTCTCTGGTTGTCTGGGCGATCCACGAAGGAAGGGAAGCGGCCAAGGCGGTAGATGAATCCTTGATGGGATATACCAACCTCGTTTAAAGAAAAGGAACGCAAAAAACGGGGCAGATCATTCTGCCCCAAGTTCCAGCATCACACTGGCGATATACCATCCGTCTTTGATTTCTCTGGTGGAGATCCCGTTGTAACGGCGGACGATATCATTGATGATCTGACGGCCAAGCCCATGCTGCTTTTTATCCGCCTTGGTCGTGCGGATGGTAAGTGCCTTGTCTTGCATGGAAGGATCCATTTTGTTTCGAATGGTCAGGGAGAGATAATCCTTGACCATTTTCATTTCAATCACAATTTTCGGATCTTCAATTTTTTTGGATGCTTCGATCGCATTGTCCAGAAGATTCGCAACAAGAGAACAGAGATGGTGATCGGGGATCGACAAATGTGGCGGCAGTACGATCTGAATATCCATCGGGATCTGATGCTTGTGTGCCATTGCATATTTGATGTTGATCACCTGGTTGACGATCTCATTTCCTGTTTCAATCTGATTATCGAGAGCATAGATTTCCTTGGAAAGACTGTAAAAATATTCTTTCAGGGCATCGTATTTGTTCTGGCTGAGCAGACGGTCCATACAGGCAAAATGATTTTTCGTGTCATGACGCAGATGATGGTATTCCGTCACGATCGTTTTCAGTTCCTTCATATGCTGCTTCTGATAGGCATTCTGCTGGTTGATCAGCTGAAGCTGGATGCGGCTGCTGTATTCGCTTGTCATTTGCCATAGACAGTGCAAGCCTTCTTCAGTACGCAGCAGAAGAGATCACTTCCTTCTAAAAGCAGGTTTTTGAAATAAAACCTGAAAAAATTTCCTTCTTTACACAAAAAAATAAAAGGCTGAAAAAACGGATTTTTCAGGCGAAAAGGGCTTCATGCTACACAGGCATGGAGCCTTTTTCTGTGCTTGACAGACGTTTTTAAATATGTTACCAATATAAAACATAGAATAGTTTAGACTAACAAAAGAAAGCTGAAACGTACAAAAGTTACAAGTATACAAATAGATATACCGGAAAAGCTGTGCGGTGTGAGGCTGACATGGAGGAGAATAAAATGAGACGAAGATTTCTGGCGTTTGTGTGCTGTTTCGGTATGCTGGCATCTTTGCTGCCGTGCAGTGTAAAGGCAAATGGGAGAACAACGAACGTAAATCTGCTGGAAATACCGGAAGAAGTGGCAGAAGTGTTTTACAGGCAGAATGCATCTCTTAGAAAGAGTAAGGGGGTCACGGCACAGGATCAACAAAATGAGATTCGCAAACGTGTGATCGTAGAGAGTGCACAGACTCTGGAAAATACATACGGAGCAGTAAAGACGTATTACTATACGGTGGGTGGCTACCAGATCTTACTGTATGACAGTGCAGATCAGGCAGAGCTTGCAGTGACAAACCTGAAAAAAGATTACCCGGGAGTACACATTTTTCAGGATATCCCGGTCACACTGGAAGAGGCAGCAAGAGACGGCGATGCAGATGTGCAAGTAGAAATACAGGATGCAGCCGAAAAAGAAGACGAGAGCGAAACAGAGACGGAAATCCAGGCATTTGACGGCATCCATATGATGGGTATGGACAAGTTGAAAGAGGATGCAAAAGACTGGAGCGGCGATGCAACCGTCGCAGTCATCGACAGCGGAATCGATGAGGATCATCCGTGGTTTACAACAAGACTGGATCGCAAAAACAGTGTCAATCTGGCAGCAGACGGTTTAGGCAAAGATGCATACAATGATCCGAACCAGGGACACGGCACACACGTTGCCGGCATCGTAACCCAGGCAACACCGGTGCAGGTCAAGATCATGGCCGTGCGAGTATTTGACCTGACTGGTTCTGCTTCTTACACAACGATCACACTTGGCGTTGACTATGCGGTACAGCATAATGCCGATGTTATCAACATGAGTCTTGGATTTGAGATCCTGCCGGGATTTGAAAGCGATGACACCGATTTGATGGATGAAGCCTTTGCAAGAGCCTTAAAAGCCGGCACAACGGTTTGCGTGGCATCCGGAAACGAGTATACCGATACGGCAAGAAGTTATCCGGCAAGCAGCCGCTGGACGATCGCAGTCGGATCTCTGGAGCCGGATAAAGACGGAAATTCTTACATTCGCTCTGATTTTTCCAACAACGGAACCCTGCTTGATTTTGCAGCACCGGGAAGAAACATCTTCAGTGCATGGATCGGCGAGGGCGAGACAACCGAGATCGCAAGCGGAACCTCAATGGCAACGCCGCATCTGGCAGCGGCAGCAGCCTATGTCAAACTGAAACATCCGGATTACAACCAGAGAGAAGTTTACTCCGTTTTCCGTGATTATGCCGTAGATCTTGGCGAGCCGGGCAAAGATACCGAGTTTGGATATGGATACGTAGATTTCACAAATTATGCGGCAGAAGATCAGAACACAGCAAAAAAATATCAGGCGATCACAGCACCGGCTCAGATTAATAAAACGATGAATGATCTGGATAAGCCATTTACGATCGATATAGAGTTTTCCAGAGGAAACGGAACCTTAAGCTTTGCAAGTACCGATGAAAAAGTAGCAAAAGTAAACGGCAGTCAGGTTCAGGTAACGGGAGTCGGCAGCTGTGAGATCGTGATCACCGCATCCGAAACAGACCAGTATTATCAAACCGAAGAGAGGGTAAGGATCCGTGTGGAAAAAGGACAACAGACCATCACCGTTCCGGTGACCGAATACCACAAATACCTCTCCGATAAAAACTTCAAGGTAACGGCAAGCATCGAAAAACCGGGCGACGGCAAACTGGTATTTCTGGCAAATGAAAACGATGTGCTGGAAGTGACCGAAGATGGCTATGTCACCATTTTAGGAACCGGTACAACACAGATCTACGCAGTGGCAAAAGCAAGCGACAATTTTGTAAGACAGGTCAGCGATGCAATCACCGTCACCGTAGAGGAAGATCCGAAACCGCAGCCAAAGCCGGATGATGATCAGAATCAGAACGGCAGCGGAGATCAGAATCAGCAGAACACGGCATCCGTGAAAAAAGCAGTGATCCGCAAAGTGCAGCCGAAAAAAGCACAGGTCAAAGTAACCTGGAAAAAACAGGCGGCAGCAGGCAGCTACGAGATCCGTTATGCACTTAAGAAAAACATGAAAAATGCAAAGACGGTGAAGGTAAACGGCAAAAAGAGCAGCATTACCATCAAAAAGCTGAAATCAGGTAAAAAATATTATATACAGGTACGTGCCGTGAAGAAGAAAGGCACAGCAGTGAAAAAGGGAGCATGGAGCACGAAAAAGAGCGTCCGTGTGAAATAGAAAAGTACAGGAAGAAATCTTTGCAGAGAAAGGAAGAAAAGCATGAGAAAGAAATTTGGTTATCAGGCAATGGCAGCGATCTTTGCAGCGGCAATGATCGTATCCGGAGCCGGAATGTATCAGACAACGGCAAAAGCAGCCGAAGGGCAGATCCGGACACCGCAGCAGAAAACAGCGGTCGAAACACAGGAGTCTGCAAAACTGAAGGCAGAAGCCGCATCCGTAGATCCGACGGAGGACGGAGAATACACTCTGACTTTTGAGGCAAAACAGGAAGGCAGTGACGAAGAATCCATGTTGGCAGGCTATTTTGACCCGAAAGCAAAACTGACCGTTGAGAACGGAAAAATGTATGTAACCTTTTTAAATACCAAGCTTTCCGATTTTCTCCTTGATTTCACAGTGGCATCAGACGGAACGTATGCACAGACTGAGAAGACCGGTTTCGGTGAGCCGGACGGAACCGGAAGCTACGCCATGTATGAGTACAAGATGGAGATCACAAAGCCATCGGAAGTCAACAAAGGAGCAGCACTTGTCTCAGCGATGGGCGGTCAGAACAGTGACATTGGAAATTTTGACAAATACCTCAAGACGGACTTCACTTTCCTGACACTGGAAAAAGGCTGGAGCGGATACGATGCATCCAAAACAGAAGACAAACCGACCGGGGCAGCAGCACTCAACGAAGCACTTCGCGATTACGGCATGGACAAAGACAATGACGGAACCGTTACAGCAGAAGAAGTAGCTCGGTATGGCGGAACCACACTGGATTTAAGTGAGTGCAACTTAAGCGAGATCGGACTTCTGCGTTATTTGCCATCTCAGATCATAACGTTAAATCTCTCAAACAATGAGATCACAGCGATTCCGGAAGGACTGCTGGATAACCTGACCAGTCTGGAAAATTTCTATATCGAGCACAACAAGATCACAGAAATTCCGGAAGGACTGTTTAAAAACAACCACAGCCTGGACTGGATTTCTTTTACCGGCAATCAGATTTCCTCTTTGAAAAATAACACCTTTGAAGGGCTGGATGCTCTGACGATCCTCGATCTGGAAGGAAACCAGATCCGGGAGGTTTCCCAAAATGCCCTGACCGGCATGCCGAAACTTCAGCAGCTCTCCTTTGCCGGAAACGGACTGGAAAATCTGCAGGATGATGTGTTAAAACCGCTTGCCGGATCTCTGCGGTGGCTGTTTTTACAGGAAAATAACATCGAGAGCCTGCCAAAGACCGTGGAAGATCTTTTTTTCCTTGAGGAACTCTATGCATACGATAACGGTATGAAAGATATCACAAAAGTGGATTTTTCAAAACTTCCACAGCTTCAGGAAGTCAACTTCATGCACAATGAGATTCGTGAAATCCCGTCCGGAACGTTTGCGAAGAATGAAAAGCTGGCAGGGCTGGATCTGTATGACAATCTGCTGACTACGATGTCACCGGATACCCTTCCGGCAACAGCAGTTCTGAGAAAACTGGATATCCGCCTGAACAACATTCAGGTCGTAGACCGCAAACTGATCATGAAAAGCCAGAGCTTTAACAAATTCTATCCGCAGAAAAGTGCGATGAGTCTGAAGATCGAAAAAGACGGCGAAAACGGCGTGAAATGGACACAGGAACTGAGTATTCTGGATTTGCTGTACTGGTTCGATGCAACGAACGATGCAAAAGTCGAAGAAGCACAGTCTGTTGATGAATACAGAGAATTTCTGAAAGACAAAGGCTATGAAGACCGCGATATCGTGGATGTTTTAAATGACCAGTACTATGACTGGAAGATTATTACCAGCATCGAAAAGAAAAACGCAGACGGAACCTACGAAACCGTATGGAAGAGTACGGATGATGATAAGGCAGACCTGGCAGGAGGAGCCTTTGCAACAGCAGAAAAAGGCACCTACCGCGTCGTAAAAGATCTGTATTCCGGAAACAGCGGACTGCTGTTCTATCGTTTCAGCGTATTTTCAAACGAGGTCAATACAGCACAGCAGAACAATGTGACATCGGGTACCGACAAGCCGAATAATGGAAGTAACAGCAATACAAACGGCGGTAACAACGGAAACAGTGCAAATCCGGGAAATACAGCGGTGAAAAAACCGGCAAAGGTGAAAAAAGTAACGGCAAAGGCAAAAAAACGCACTGCAGTGATCAGCTGGAAAAAGGTAAAAGGTGCATCCGGTTATGAAGTTTACCGTTCTACAAAGAAAAACGGAAAATACAAAAAGATCAAGACGATCAAAAAAGCAGGAACGGTTCGTTTTACAGACAAAAAGCTGAAAAAAGGGTTCGCTTATTACTATAAAGTCAGAGCTTACAGAAAAACAGCGGTTGCGAAAGTGTATGGAAACGATTCGGCTGCAAAAAAAGTAAAAATAAAGTAAACATTAAAGTAAGATATCACAACGCAACAGATTTAAAGGAAAATGTACCAAAACGAGGAGGAAACAGAATATGAAGAAAAAATTTGTATGCCAGCTGCTTGCCCTTTCCATGACTGCTGTCATGGCAGTTCCACAGGCAGGACTGCCGGTATTTGCCGCATCTGCAGCAAATACACAGCAGGCACAGCTCAAAGAAGAAGCAAAAGTCGGAACAGAGATCACACAGCTTAAAGGATCAACCAGCTGGATGACAGGGACCCTGGAAAAAATCGTGCTTTCTGAGATTACTTCCGATTCTGCTTACTGCAAGGCGATTACGGGCATCAGCGTCAACGGTGTAGATTATGTGGCAGACTGGAATGAAGAAGATGATACACTGGTATACAGTGCCGGCTGGCTTGGTATGACGATCTACAGCGGAGCATTCAAAGAAGGCGAAAATACGATCGTGATCAAAGCTGACGGTTACCTGGACAAAACCATCCTCTTTACAAAAGCAGAAAATGAGTGCACGTTTGTAAGCCAGTCCGACGGAACCGGTGGTCAGGAACCGGAAGTACTGGATAAAACAGCTCTGACGGAAAAACTGGAAGAAGCAAAAGCACTGATACAAGGCGATAAGAGCGACGAGGAATGGCAAGATCTCCAGAGTGCGATCACAGCAGCAGAACATACATTAAGCGTGGCAACCACGCAGGCTTCCTTAAATACTGCACTGGAAGATCTGACAAAAGCAATGGAGAAATTTACCACAGGGCTGACTGCACCGACTGTTACCGCAGTTGCTTACGATGGCAACGAACTGACCATCAAAGAGATCAATCATTATTCCGATGATGCCAACTGGAAAGCTTACGGACAGTCCATTTCCGGAGTGACCGTAAACGGAACCGAATACAAAGAATACACCAATGATGATGATCCGAAAAGCGTTTACAGCCTTTCTGTACTGCACGGACTGACAATCGGTTCCGGCAAATTTACAGAAGGAAGAAACGCGATCGTGATCAAAGCAAAAGGTTACAAAGATAAAACGGTTGTATTTGCAAAATCCGGTGATATCTGCGTACTGATCAGTCAGACAGACGGGGACAGCGAACCTGTCACACCGCCGCAGCCAACCATCAAAGATCCGACCGAAGACGGTGTATATACTTTAACTTTTAAGACAACAAAAACCGACAGTGAAGGAGACTCCATGCTGGGCAGTTTCTTTGCAGCAAAAGCAAAACTGCAGGTAAAAGACGGAAAAATGACACTGACCATGTTAAATACCGGAAGTGCCAGAATGATGCTTGACTTTACGATCGGAAAAGACGGCACTTATCCGACCGCTGAGAAGAAAGGATACGGAGAGGCAGATGCACAGGGTTCTTATACCGCATACGAGTACAGTATGGAAATCTCGGATCTGTCAGAAGTACATTCTGCGGCAGCACTCGTTACCATGATGGGCGGAAGCGAAGCGGACAAAGGTAATTATGATAAATATATGAAGGCAAACATCAGTTTCGCATCCCTTGCAAAAGGATGGAAAGGTTATACCGATGAAGTGAGCGGTGAGCAGAAACTGATCAACAAGCTGATCGAGCAGGGATATGACCTGAATGATGACGGTGAGATCAGTGCAGATGAGCTGGCAGCAATCTCTGAGAGTGTTGATCTTTCCAACTGCGGACTGACAGACGTTTCCTTATTAAAAGGGCTGACAGATAAAGTAACCAGCCTGGATCTTTCCGAAAACCAGATCACCAGCCTGCCGGACGGACTGCTGGATCATATGACCGCACTTAGCAGCTTTTATGCAGATTCCAACTATATCGAAGAACTTCCGGAAAACTTCTTTGCAAACAATAAAAACCTGCAGTGGGTATCCATGCGTGCAAATAAATTAAAGAAGATCAACAAAAGCGATTTTGCGGGACTTACAGAGCTGAAATATCTGGAGCTGGACAACAATCAGATCGAAACGATCGCAAAGGGAGCTTTTGACGGCGATGCGGCACTGGATCAGTTTGGATTATCCGGCAACTTCCTGGAAAGCCTTCCGGAAGGTCTGTTTAAAGATGCCGGAGCATCCATGACCTTTTTGAATATTTCCGGAAATATGTTTGAGACACTGCCATCTGCCATCAGCGATGCAGTAAAATTAAAGAAACTGATCGCATACAATAACGTACTGACCAGCATTGCCGATGTGGATTTCAGTAAAATGGCAGATCTTACGGAAATTAACTTCATGAAAAACTATATTGCAGAGATCAAAGACGGAACCTTTGCAAAGAACAGCCACCTGCTGTCTGTTGATCTGCATGACAATCAGCTGACAAACCTCTCAGGAAGTGTATTTGCAGATACCTTTGAGAACAGCAGAGGAGATGGCAAACTGCAGAAACTGGATATCACCCTCAACAATATCCGCGTCGTAGATCCGGCTTTAATGAAAAAATGTGATACCTCCATCAACAAATTTTATCCGCAGAAGACAGCACTTTCCCTGACATTGAAAAAAGACAGTGACACCCAGATCAGCTGGAGTCAGGATCTGAGCATGCTGGATCTGGTATTCTGGTTTGATCAGACCGTAAGCGATGAGCAGAGAGAACTGGAGACACCGGAAGATTACCGGGCAATGCTGGAGCAGAACGGCTGGAAAGGCAAAACCATCACAGAAATCCTTCTTGCAAAGAACGATTCTTATGACTGGGATGTTATCACAGAAGTGCAGAAGAAAAATGCAGACGGAAGCTGGACAACCGTATCCGACAACACCGTAACAAGAGAGGCGGAAGCACTGACCGGAAGTTTCAAAGTAACGGATAAAGGCGTATACCGTATCATGAAAATGGTAAATACAACCCTGAACGGTTCCAAACAGTATCGCTTTACTGCATATTCCAACGTGATCGATCTGTCTGCAAACAGCGGAAACAACAATAACAACAATAACAACGGAAATAATAACAGCAATAATAATAACAGCAACACAGACAATGGCACAAACGGAAATCAGAGTCCAGGAACACAGACTGTCAGCAAACCGGCAAAAGTAAAAAAACTGACCGTAACTTCCAAGAAGAAAAAAGTAACTCTGAAATGGAAGAAAAACAGCAAAGCAACCGGATACGAAATCTATCGTGCCACAAAGAAAAACGGCAAGTACAAAAAGATCAAAACAATCAAAAAAGCATCTGTTGTAAAATTCACAGACAGTAAAGTAAAGAAAGGCAAAACTTACTATTATAAAGTAAGAGCTTACAAGACCGTAA